>Ga0307476_10000394_pt1 | contig 35647 bp, 26 predicted proteins | sample atmos_gasesECM2C_2_FD_203314 | JGI IMG/M metagenome (GOLD analysis project Ga0307476, IMG submission 203314) | Hardwood forest soil microbial communities from Morgan-Monroe State Forest, Indiana, United States - atmos_gasesECM2C_05 | ecosystem: Environmental > Terrestrial > Soil > Temperate... | reverse complement strand
CAAAGTCAAAGTCAGAATCAAAGTCAAAGTCAGAATCAAAGTCAAAGTCAGAATCAAAGTCAAAGTCAGAATCAAAGTCAAAGTCAGAATCAAAGTCAAAGTCAGAATCCCCACCCTGTCGCAAAAACCGCGACAAGGGTGGGGCACCCTCGCGTTTTGCGCGTTATTCACCATACGGAACTGCCGAATGGGTGGTTGGGAAAAACTCACGCTATGTGGACTGCGGCCAATCAGGCCACGGGTGACTGGCTGCTGTTTACTGACGCCGACGTTTTGTTTAAGCCGGATTCGCTCCGGCGCGCGCTGGCTTACGCCGAGTCAGTACCGGCGGATCACATGGTGCTGTTTCCACAGATGATCATGAAGCAGCCGGGCGAGTACATGATGATCGCTTTTTTCCAGACCATGTTCACGTTCGGGCATAGACCGTGGAAAGTGGCCGACCCGAGCACTGACGATCACATGGGCGTGGGCGCGTTTAACCTGGTGCGGCGACGGGTGTATGACGCGGTGGGAACCTATGAGGCGCTGCGCATGGACGTGCTCGACGACATGAAGCTGGGTAAGGTCGTCAAGAAAGCTGGGTTCGCGCAACGCAACGCTTTTGGCGGAGACCTTATTTCTATCCGCTGGGCTAAAGGCGCGAGGGGCGTGGTCAATAATCTGACGAAGAATTTTTTTGCGGTGCTGTCATTTCAGTGGTGGCGCACGGTGATCTCGGCGTTCGGGCTGGCGTTTCTGAACTTCGGGCCGTTTCTGGGAATATTTCTGGCGCATGGCTGGGCTCGCTTGCCTTATGCCGTGGCGCTGGCGTCGATGTTTGCGATTTATGTGGGGATGTCGTGGCGGTCAGATGTTCCGCCGTATTACTTTCTGCTGCATCCGGTGAGCGCAGCGTTATTTATCTATACGCTGCTGCGGTCCATGATTGTCACGCTGTGGAATGATGGGATCACATGGCGAGGGACGAAGTATTCGCTGGAGGAATTGCGCAAGGGGATGGTGTAAGCGTCATTGTGCGGGCCAGGCCCCAGAGCGGGACTGGCGACGTGCCGCAAAGAAGATTACCGCGAGCGCGATGAGCAGGCACACGGCGTGGCTGGCCCAGACCGTCGGGCCCGTCGAGCCATCGACGGGTTTCTGTATAAATGCATGCCACCCGTACGCGAGAGCGGCACCGGCGGCGAGGGCCAGGCGATGGCTTCCGCCCCAACCGGAGCGGCGCGACATGGCGGTTACGATCGCGATCACGATCAGGTCGAGGGCAATGTAGATTGCCACTGCACCCCAGGCCCAGGCGGGGGGCGTGATCAGGAAGATCGAGCTGGCTATCAATGCGATTGCGCCCGGCAGCAAGGGACTCGGCGCGAGAGCTGACTCCGTTCCCGCGGGGCGCGCCGGTAACAGAAAGGCGACGATCGCCGCGGCGGCGACAATGATGCCGGAGACGACGAACTGCATTTCGGTGGCGCGGAACGGATCGTTCTTCATTTGGAACCGCGTAGAGGCGATCGCCGCCAGCACGAAAAGGATCGAGTCCAGCGTCAGACCGGGCCATTGGAGCCACGGCGTCGTCGAGCGCTCCGGCACGCAGGCCTCGACCAGTGCGATCGAGGTCGAGATGCTCCAGACGGTATGCAGCGTGAGGACAAAGATGGTCCACCAGCCGCCGATGCCTAGCGACGGAATATACGCGGGCTGCAGCAGGTGCAGGTTTAACTTGAGGTAGTTGGGATTGAACAGCGTCTGGGTGGTGAAGGCCTCTTCGAGCACCGCATAGGCGAAGGCCAGCACGAGTATGGTCGGCCATCCCTTGCGCGAGCGGCGCACGACCTCTCGGATCAGCAGCGCCCCGCCGCCGTAGAGCGGGGCGAGAATCAGCAGGTAGCCGATTTTGGTCAGCGGAAAGTCGCCCAGCAGATACTCGGAAATGAATGGAGAGAGGAAGAACAGTCCGATTGCCGGGGCTACGCGGCGGAATCCGGAATTCGACATAGGTCAGATGTATACGCTGTCGAATTGGTCGGTGCAACTTTTTCGCGTCCGCCGGCGCGCCATCCGCGGGATGGGTCTCGCACGGGTATTCCGGCCCCGTGGCGCGGGAGATCCCTCACTTCGCCTGAAGGGCGGCTCCGTTCGGGATGACGCCGGCGCGGGTTCAGTCAGAAATTCCGAACTGACCGAAAACTTTCTTCAGGCATAGCCGACTTAATCCTACCGCGGGTCGTCGCCTTCCACGTCGTATCCGTAGGTTGCGGTGGTGTTGGGTGTGGCTTTCGTTTTGGCGGGCTTTTTGGTAGGGCGGAGGCGGCCGGCGCTGTAGTGGCCGCGGTTTTCGACGTCGTAGTTTTTGGGCAAGGGAGGAATCATGGCGGCGCCGCCGGTGATCTGGCTGATGCGGCTGAGGATGATTTCGGCGCGGCCGTCGTAGAGTTTGACCGGGCCTTTAATTTCGATCATGCGGCCGGTGAGGCGGCGGACGTCGCCGACGTCTTTCAAGTCGCGGGAGAAAACCACTACCGTGAAGGGGCAGGCTGCTTGTTCCTCGCAGAAATCGAGGAAGTGAACGCCGCTCGATCCAACTTTGACTTTGAGAACTTTTCCCGCTACGCATCTATTTTCACCTACGTGCTGACTGGCTTCATGAATTGCGATGCAGTCGGAGGCAGAGAGGAAAGGGGCTGCGAACAGAAGAACTAGCAGCGCGCTGATAGCGCATCTCCTGCGCAGCATTATGGATTGCGCTGCTGGGCTTTGCCCGGCTGGACGGACGAGGACGTCCGTCCCTACATATGCCGATAGCGGGCGCGAGTCGAATCGCTGCATGCTTCGATCTTAGGAAGATCGCGGGAGGAAGTCTGCGGTCGGAGAAAATAAACTTGTCGGTCGTTCCAGAATGAAACTCGCCCGAGGCATGGCGAGACTGCAACTTAGCTTTTCCCTTATGGGCAAATGCATGTCGTGCCGCCCTGAATCATCTGTGTTGACCGCGATCCACTAATGGGAGGGTTTGCCGCCGGAGGACCGTAAGAAACTGCCCCACTTCTCGCAAAGAACGCGAGAAATGGGGCACCCGTCGCTGGAGAGAAAAAAACTCTACTTGAACGACTTGACTGCGGAGGCTTCGTCGTCTTTCACGTCGAAAACCGTATAGAGCTTGGTGATCTGAAGCAGGTCGTTGACTTTCTTGGTGAGGTTGAGCAGCTTGAGTTCGCCGCCCTGATTCTTGGTGGTGGTGAAGGCGCTGACCAGTTCGCCGATGCCGGAGCTGTCAATGTAATTGACGTCCTGAAGATTCAGGACGATCTTCTTGTTGCCCTTGCTCAGCAGGTCGCGCACAGTGTCGCGGAGAATGACGCTGCCTTCGCCGAGAGTAATGCGACCGCTGCAGTCCACAATCGTAACTCCATCCACCTGCCGACTCGCAACCTTCATGCTCACTGGGAAGCCTCCTTGCCGCCCGCGGTTGGCCCGTGGACGTGCTTGATTAATTTAAGTTCGGTGCCCGTTGCGGAGGGGCGAATTTCGACCGCATCCATAAACGAGCGCATAAGAAAAATTCCGCGGCCCGAGGTTTTAAGCAGATTCTCGGGCGCCAGCGGGTTCGGGATTTTGCTTAGATCCATTCCTTGGCCCTGATCGCGAATGGTGATAATCAGGTCGCCACCCGTGCGCTCAAAAACGAGAATGACTTTCTTGTCCGGGGCGTACGCATTACCGTGCAACACGGCATTGACCGCGGCCTCGCGCACGGCCATGGAAATCTGCATGATCTCGTCGTCGGCAAAGCCGAGCTCGGTGGCGACTCTTGTGGCTTTCGCCTCCGCATTGTCGATCGTCTCCAACGAGGAGTCGAGCGTGTACGAAACCCGTTGCTCGGTCATGGCCATATGACGAAGAGTCAGAGCGATTATACGGCCTGCACAACCATTCCGGCTTGCCGGCCGCCGCAGACGCTCGCTAGAAACAAATCCCAGCGAATGCGGTAGTTTGCCTGTCGGATGGCCGAGTTGTCAATGTTAGGGACGAGGGATCGCGGGCAAGAACCGGCAGAATTTGGAGATATCCGGCGGTCAGCGAGGCAGTCTTTCCAGCGAGCATTGAAACTGAGGGCTTATAATCTGGCGCGTGACTTCGGCATCGACGCCCAACCTGCGAGTGCGGCTGCGACGGATGTTGGTTGCCGGCGTCGTCACCGTGGCCCTTGTGGCGACTGTAGCGTACGGGGTGGACTATATCGTTTTTCGGATTCGCGTGGCCACCAACCGGAATGCTTATGGCTCGGTCGTGGTGAATCATTACACTGCGGTGCTGCAGAAAAACGGGAAGACGACGCTAACGTTTGACCCTCCGCAGCCCTGGACTTGCGTGCACGCCGTGTTTCCGCATGCGGGGTCGTTGCCTTGCTGGTACTTGAGCCGGCATCCTGACCAGCGGACGAATATTTAGTGGCGGAGGGGAATCTGAGCCGGCCTGTGGAGAGAGCCTGCAAGAAACGAAAACTCGATCGACTTCTTGTGGAGCGCCAGCCGGCTTTAGGTCCGCTTGAATCGAGGGAATGCTATGGACAGTGCGCCTAAACGGAAGATCATATCCACCACCGATTTCCAGAAGATGCTTGCGGATGCGCTTGCGATCGTCAAGGAACTGGAGGTCCTGAGTCCTGGATTCGCAGTCTACGAAAGCATCAGACTTCAGCTGGAGGCGTTAACTCAGTGGACCGCTAACGGCCGCCGTCCAACAGCAGAGGAGGAACAGCGCATTACTCTTGGAGTGATTGCGGTGAGGGAACTGGAAGATGATTCGCGCCCCGAAGTGCAAAAACTCAGCCAGCTTCTGATGAGTATCAATTATGAGTTGGATGGTCTCACGGGCGCGAGCGAAATTTGCGAGGCGGTGGACAAAGGCGATCGAGCGGAGGTTAGAAGACTTCTCGATCAAGGGGTGAGCGCCAATTCTCGCGGCTCGATCCGAGCATCGGCACTGGAATTGGCGTCGGCCAATGGCAACTTTGAACTCGTTGAGTTGCTGATGAGTCGTGGTGCACGCGCGACCAATCAGGCGTTGCAGTGGGCGGTCCAAAAAGGAGATGCAAGGATCGTCCAGAAACTTCTCGCACAGGGCGCGGAGGCTACGTCGAAAGATAGTAATGGAGTCGCACCTCTTTTCTTTGCGGTGTCCGGGGGGAGTACTGACTTAACGGGATTCCTTCTCGATCCGATAAAGAAACGCCCGAAGCCGACGAAACCACCAAAAGACGAATACCGGATCCTCATCCAAATGTTGGTCGAGAAGGGGGCGGACGTGAACGAGAAATTTCTCGGTTCCAATTACAAGCCTGGATTCGGAACGACCCCACTCATGGTCGCCGCGGCGTTCGGTTACGACGACAACTATCAATATCTCTTATACCTTGGCGCGGACCCTGGCATTCAAGACGCGATGAACCGCACCGTCGCTGATTGGAAACGCGCGGCTTCCTAGGACCTGGCAAGCCGCCGTGCAGCGACTGACATCATATCCAGGTAACAGCAATTACACTCTGACTCCGTGATTGTAGCGGAGTATGGGGTAGAATGTTCCCGCACAAACATCACCGTGAGGATTTCATGCGAAACAATTTGGCGCGCCGTGTTTTTGCGGTTGCGATCCTACTTGCTCTGACCTGCGCTGCGTTTGCTGCTGGCAACCAATCCGATCCTCGTTTGCAGAAGGCGTATCGCTTTCAGCAGGGGGGGTGGACTTATGTGCATCTCGAGGGCTCGCCCGCGGACATGGGGTTTCAGCATGGCTATCTGCTTGCGCCGGAAATTGCTGATGCGTTTGAAGCGATCAAGTTGTTCGATACGCGTGAGACGCAGCGCGATTGGGAATTCTTTCGGACGACCGCGCAGCAGATGCTTTGGCCACACCTCGACGCTGAATATCAGCAGGAACTGCAGGGCATTGCCGATGGGTTGAAGGCGCACGGAGTGAGTCTCGATGTGTACGACATTGTGGCACTCAACGCGTTTGAGGAAGTGCCGGATTATTATGTGCCGTGGCTGAATAAGCAGAACAAGTCGGCGAAGAATCCTAAGCTCGCGGCGCCCGGCAACTGCAGCGCGTTTATTGCCACGGGCGGCATGACTAAAGATCACCAGATTGTGATTGCACACAATAACTGGACGAGCTATCTGGCGGGCGAGCGCTGGGTGATTGTTTTTGATATTCAGCCCGAGCACGGCAATCGCATTCTGATGGACGGCTTTCCCGGGGTGATTACCAGCGACGACGATTTCGGCGTCAACTCCGCAGGCATCATGATCACGGAAACGACTATCACGCAGTTTGAGGGGTGGGATCCGGAGGGGAAGCCGGAGTTCATGCGGTCGCGCAAGGCGCTGCAATACGCCAACAGTATTGATGACTATGTGCGCATCATCAAGGAAGGTAACAACGGTGGATACGCCAACGACTGGCTCATCGGCGACCGCAAGACGGGTGAGATCGCTTATCTCGAACTGGGGCTGAAGAATACTCCGCTGTGGCGCACGAAGGATGGATATTTTGTCAGCTCGAATTTTGCGCGAGATCCGAAGCTGATTCACGACGAGACGACGTTTGATCCGAATGATGCGTCGTCTTCGCCGAACGCGCGCCACAGCCGCGCGGAAGAAATTATGCAGCAGGCCAAGGGGAAGGTCGATGTGGCCTTGGCGGAACAGTTTCTTTCTGATCATTTCGACAGCTTCGAAAAAAAAGAGCAGGCTGACGAGCGCTCGCTGTGCGGTCACGTGGATGCATCGGCGCGCGGAGTGAAGGAATGGGAGTGGGCTGCTTACAATCCGGGCGGGGCCGTGCAGGGTAAGGCGACTGACAGCGCCATGGCCGCGAAGATGAGCTTTGTGGCGAGGGCGGGGCATCCTTGCGGAGCGGATTTTTTGGCCGCGGATTATCTGGACCATCATCCGGAATTCGCGTGGCAGAAGCCGTTGCTGCACGACATGAAGGCGGGGCCGTGGACGGTGTTTACGGCGGGGCAGAAACAGTAGGCGGTAGTAATGGGCAGCAGGGAAAAGCGGATTCCTCCGCCCCTCGCTTTCGCTCGGGGGGTCGGAACGACAAACCTTCTAAATTTAGGGTGAACCCGGCGAAAACTGAATCGGCTCGATAAACAATTTCGATTGGACTCTGGGCGGGGCGCCCCCTAGAGTCCTATGGGTGCAGCCGAGCCGTACACGAACTCGGGGATTGTTGCGCCGGATGAACCCTCCGGAGCCACTGACGCTGTTTCGGCCCCCGTTTCGCAACTACCAGTTTGACGCGGCCTACGATGAGATGTTCGCGTCGCCGGGCGTTCCCCGCGAACACTATCAGGCGTTGTTTCAAACCCTGCTGGAACTTCCTCCCGAAGAATTACGCAAGAGCCAGCAGGCGGCCGACCTTTCGTTTCTGCATCAGGGCATCACGTTCACGGTCTATGGCAACGACGAGGGCACCGAGCGCGTCTTTCCTAACGATCTGCTACCGCGAATCATTCCGCACAAGGAATGGCAGAAAATCGAGAGCGGCCTCACCCAACGCATTGCCGCCCTGAATCTTTTTCTCGAAGACATTTATCACCAGGGCAGAATCCTCGCGGATGGGGTCGTTCCCCGTGAGCTGGTTTACAGTTGCCGGCATTTTCGCCGCGAGATGCGAGGGCTCGCGGTTCCGCGGGGAATCTACGTGAGCATTTGTGGCACCGACCTAGTGCGGCTGCCCGACGGCAGTTTTGCCGTTCTGGAAGACAATCTCCGCGTGCCCAGCGGAGTGTCGTACATGCTGGCGAACCGGAAGGTGTTGAAGAAAGTTTTCCCAACCCTGTTCCGCGACTACGGCGTGTCTCCGGTCGACCACTATGCGCAGGCCCTGTTGGCCACGCTGCGGGCGCTGGCTCCGGCCAGTTCGACGGCGCGGCACGAACCGAAAGTCGTCCTGCTGACGCCGGGAGTTTTCAATTCCGCTTATTTTGAGCACACGTTTCTGGCGCAGCAGATGGGTATTGAACTGGTCGAGGGGCGCGACCTGCTGGTGCACGACAACGTTGTCTATATGCGGACCACGGCGGGGTTGCGGCGCGTGGATGTGATCTACCGGCGCGTCGACGACGATTTTCTCGATCCACTCTGTTTCCGGCAGGATTCCGGTCTGGGCGTGCCCGGATTGTTTAACGCTTATCGCGCGGGGAATGTGGTGATGGCCAACGCCATCGGAACCGGCGTTGCCGACGACAAGGCGCTCTATGCGTATGTGCCAGCGATCATTCGCTACTACCTTGGTGAAGATCCTATTCTCGCGAATGTTCACACTTATCTGCTCAATGACCGTTCGCAAAGAAATCATGTGCTTGAGCACCTCGACGAGATGGTGGTGAAGGCGGTGGGCGAGTCGGGCGGCTACGGCATGTTGATCGGGCCGCACAGCACGGAGGCGGAAAGAGAAGACTTCCGGCGGAGGATAGAGGCCGAGCCGCGAAACTATATTGCACAGCCGACGCTGAGTTTGTCGCGGGCTCCGTGCTTTCTTGAGGGCGAGGTGCAGGCGCGGCATGTCGATCTGCGTCCTTACATTTTGTATGGCGAGAATGTGACGCTGGTGCCGGGAGGGTTGACACGGGTGGCGTTACGGCGAGGATCGCTGGTGGTGAACTCGTCGCAGGGCGGAGGCAGCAAGGATACGTGGGTGCTGCGCGCATGAAGGTTGGGGCACGAAGGTCAAGGCATGAATGAGCGGAGGCAAACTACCATGCTTTCCCGGGTCGCGGACAGTCTGTATTGGATGAGCCGCTACCTGGAGCGCGCCGAACACACGGCGCGGCTGATCGACGTGGACCTGCAGCTTCGGCTGGATCAATCGCCGGAAACGGGCGCAGGACGCTGGTTGCGGCTGCTGGAGGCTTCACAGGTTCCGACGCCGGAAGACGGAAAGATCGACGCCGAATCGTTGACGTACGTGCTCACGCTTGACCGGACGAATCCATCTTCTATTTTGTCGTGCGTCGCGGCGGCGCGCGAAAACCTGCGCCAGGTGCGCGAGCAGTGCAGCACGGAAATGTGGGAGCAACTCAACCGGCTGTACTTGCAGGTGAATGGGACGGCTGCGAGCGAGGCGTGGCTGCTGCATACCCACGTATTTTTTCGGGCTGTGCAGGAGGGCGCGCATCTGTTTCAAGGCGTGACCGATTCGACCATGTCTCACGGCGAGGGATGGCAGTACATCCAACTGGGGCGATTTGTCGAGCGCACGGACGAGCTGGCGCGGCTGATCGGAACGCATTTCGGACGGCTGCCGCATCCGCTGGATCAGGCGGTGGAGAGCGAAGAATATCTGGAGTGGGTGGGCCTGCTGAAATCGTGCGCGGCATTTGAGGCGTATTGCAAAACCTATACGGCTGAGATTCGGCCACTGCGCGTGGCGGAATTCTTACTGCTGAATCCGGACTTTCCGCATTCCGTGCGCTTCTCTGTCGACCGGGTGCATGCGGCATTGATCGCAATTGGAGAGCTCACTGAACGTAAGGCAGAACAACCCGCGCGCCTTGCGGGCCGGTTATGCGCGACCTTAAGCTTCAGCCAGATCGAGGAGATCATGGCGTCGGGCGCGAGCGGCTATGTCGACAGCGTGCGTTGGCAGTGCGCGCAGGCGCATACCGCCATTCAGCAAGTTTATTTTGATTATGCAGTGGAGGCCGCGCTGGTCTCGTAAGAAAGATTGAGTAATTGGGAAATTTGGTAATTGGGAAATTGAAAACCACGAGGCCGCTATGGTTGGCTTTTAAATTACTTAATTACTAAATTACACAATTACTTAATTGTTAGAACTCGATGTCTGGCGAGGAGTAAGAGTTGATCTATTCCGTCCGTCACACAACTACGTTTCGCTATGAGCCCGCGGTGCGGGAGAGCGTGATGGAGGTGCGTCTGCAGCCGCGCAGCGACGGGGATCAACGCTGCCTCAACTTCGTCCTCAATGTTGACCCGGCGGCGAACGTGATGCAGTATCGCGATTTCATGGGGAACGTGGTGCATCATTTCGATATCGCGGGAAAACATAACGTGGTGAAAGTGACGGCGCAGTCAGCGGTGGAAATGCAAAACGTGGCGGAGCCGCGCGCGGCAGATTGCGGCGACTGGGCGGATCTCGACGCGCTGGTCGAGGGCAATGATTATTGGGAGATGCTTTTGCCCAGTCACTTCGCGCAATCGAGCGCGGCGCTGGAGCAATTGGCCGCGGAGTTGGGCTGCGAGCGGCGCGGGAATCCTCTGAGCATGCTGACGGAACTCACCGAGGCGATCTACAAGTTCTTCGCTTATGTGCCGAACAGCACGAAAGTCGATTCACCGATTGCGGAAGCGCTGGAGACGAGGCAGGGCGTGTGCCAGGATTTTGCGCACATCATGATTGCGCTGGTGCGGCGGGCAAAGATTCCGTGCCGCTACGTCAGCGGCTACATGTTTCATCGCGACGAGACGGAGCGCGACCGTTCGATCGAGGGCGCGTCGCACGCCTGGATTGAGGCGCTGGTGCCGAGACTGGGCTGGGTTGCGTTTGATCCGACAAATAATCTGGTGGGCGGCGACCGGCATATTCGCGTGGCCATTGGACGCGACTATGCCGACGTTCCTCCGACGCGCGGGGTCTACAAGGGCGAGGCGCAGAGCGAATTGAGCGTGGCCGTGACGGTGAGTCCGGCGGACAGCGCAGCTCCAGAGCCGGTGAAACCAAGCTTTGTGGTTCGGTCCAGACCGGTGCTGGTGCGGGCCACGCCGCGGTCAGATCAGGAACAACAGCAGCAGCAGTGAATCAGATGTTCGCCGCAGTGCCCAATCTTCACCTGCGCTCTCTCCGCGAGCTGTACGCCTTTTATTGGGTTCCGTTCACCGGGCGCGGGGGTGCATCCTTCACATATTTGTCAAACCAGCGCAGCATCTCGTAGACCAGTTGTTCGTTCGATTCCATCGCGGTATACCAGTGGGGCTCGTGGGGAAGCATGACGAGACGAGCAGTGCCGCCGTTGCCGCGGATCGCTTCATAGAGCTTGCTGGCCTGGATGGGCGTGGTGCCGGGATTCGCGTCTTCAGCTCCATGCATGATGAGGAGTGGAATCTTGATTTTATCGGCAAAGAAAAACGGAGAGACTTTCAGATAGACGTCGGGAGCCTCCCACACCGATCGGCGCTCGTTCTGGAATCCGAAGGGCGTGAGGGTTTTGTTGAACGAGCCGCTGGTGGCAACGCCCGCGCGGAACAAGTCGGAATGGGCGACCAAATTGGCGGTCATTAAAGCGCCGTGGCTGTGTCCGGTGACGCCGATGCGGTCGGGGTCAGCAACGCCTTGTCGAACTGCCTCGTCGACGGCCGCTTTGGCATCGGCAACGAGTTGGTCGAGATAAGTGTCGTAGGCCTTTTTCGGATCGCCGATGATGGGGAATGCAGCGTCGTCGATGATGGCGTAGCCGCCCAGCAGCAGCAGCCTGTATTCGTAGAGTTGCGTGAAGGTTTCCTGCGAGCCGGTGACCTGGCCGGCGGTCGAAGCGTCGGCGTAGTCGAGAGGATAGGCATAAAGAATGGTGGGAACGCGCGTGCCTTCTTTATAGCCGGGCGGCGTGTAGAGCGTGAAGGACAAGTCGAGCCCATCGGCGCGCTTGTATTTGACCAGGCGCTTCTTGATGGCGCGGACTTCGGGCGTGGGATCGGGAACGTGCGTAAGCGCGACGCTGGTGGAAGCGAAGGTCGCCTCGCCTTCAGAGGCGTCGACAGGCTTTCCCAGCTTTCGGGTGAAGGCATTGGGCGGATCGGTTGGCGCTTGATGCCAGGTGAGGAATGTGTGCGTGTCCGGTCCGGTGAAAGAAAGAAATCGCTCTAAGGAAGTTTTGTCGCTGCGAAACAGGCGCTCGGTTTTTAGCGATTTGAGATCGAGCCGGTCGAGAAATGGCCGGTCTCCGTCGGGCGAGGAGCCGATTCCCGAAAGATAGATCGAATCGCCGTCCTGGCGAATGACCCAGGAACCGTTCGCCAGCTGGCGACTGATCGGAGAGCCGGGATTTTTGTAACTTTCGTCCGTGGAAAGGTCCCACAGCAGGCGAGGCTTCTGCTGAGGATCGTCGACGTCGACGATGAAACTCTTGGTCCAGTGCCGGTTGTTGTCATATTCGGTCAGGATCGCGGTGCTCGGCTGTTCGCTCCAGGAGAAGTCTTCGTAGCGCTGTTCGGTGCGCGTGATTTCAACCGCGGCTGAACTGAATGGCGCTTTCAGGAGCATGACTTTGTCGCGAGCGGGAACATTCACGTTCCAGTCGCCGCCATCCAGCGCTTCGGCATAGACGAGGGTCGCCGGGTCGGTGGCGCGCCAGGAAAAATCGCGCGGCCCGGTGGGAACGCCGTGGATGGGGACGCGATCAGCCAGAGGGAGCGAGGCGATCGTGTGTGTCTGAATGTGGTCGGGGTGGGCGACGTCCCAGACTTCAACTTCTTTCGGGAAGCGCTCGTAGGTGACGACGTAAGAGTAGGGCTTGTGGATGGCGTTGATAAGAATGTGCTGACCATCGGGCGCGGGGTCGAGCGATTCGTAATTCGCAGTCTTGCCGATGGGAGTGATGGTCGAGCTGGCCGCGTTCACTAACGCGAGTTGAGTGGCCGCATAGTAGTCGAAGAGATCTTCGTCGTGCTTGTTGTTGAGGGTGTCGCGATTTTCGTAGGTGCTGCTCTGTCCCTTTTCTCCGTCGGTCTCCTGAATGCTGGGACCGATGGGTAGGACGGGTTCGGGCGGGGGCGGGCCCATCTCCTTGGGCACGAGCTTGACCAGAAGAGTTTTCTGGTCGGGCATCCACTGGATGGCGTCGTCGAACATGGGGTTGAGACGGGCTCCGGGTATGCGATGTACTTCGCCGGTCTTGGCGTCGCCGATCCAGAGTTCGACGGAATCGGTAGCGAGGTTGACGAAGGCAAATCGTTTTCCGTCGGCGGACCACAAAGGCCGGCCCGGGCATGCCGCCGCGGGGAGGGCGATGCGAATTTGTTTGCTGTCGGCAACGTGAACGAGTTCGAAATCTGTGGCGCAGAGAGTGATGCCGTAGCCGCCGGGAGTATCGTGCTTGCTGTGATTCCTGGGCTCAACGCGGACGCCAGCGAGGCGCAGGAAGGGCGTCGCTACGCGGGCAATTGATGGGTAGCGCTGCCACGTTATCAGCAGAATGGAATCGTAGGTTGGACTCACCAAGGGCTGGGGCGGTATGGGTGCGTGCATCACGTCCAGAATATTTTTCGGCGGCAGGTTGTATCCCGAGGCAGTGCCGGCCGGCACGGCGGCCTGCCTCGAAGAAGATGACGCTGGTTGCGCAGCGAGGTGCGCCCACATCGCACAGACGATCAGCACTCCGATCAAGAAACAGTTCCAAGTATTCCGGACGGGCATAAGCTTCCTCCGCTTCAATTGGCCAGCCAATAATAAGAGGGGATACCCCCGGGGCGTGTCAAGACAGATTACTGCGGCAGGCCGACTTTGCGCACTAACTCGGCGAACCGTGGATCCGAACGCAGAGGGTCGAGCGCGTAATGGGTGTTTAGAGTAATCAGCAACCAATCATGTTCCTGATAGGCGAGATTGAGCCAATGAAAGGCCTGATCTTTATCTCCGAGGCCGGCGTAGAAGGTGGCAATTTGGAATGCAGAGACGTAGCCGGTCTTGCGTTCGGCCTGCCAGAATTCAGCGGATTTGGTGAGCGCGCCGGGCCAGCCCGACGAACGGAACCCCTCCTCCATGGCGGCAGCGAACTCCACATCGACCCGGTGGCCGGTCAGCCGGCCATAGGCTCTTCGTTCTTCAATGACCTGTGAGTACATGCGTTTGCCCCAATAGGCCTGGGCCAGACAATCGCGCGCAATCGCAAATGTCGGGTTGTCGATTGCCAGCTTGCTGCAAATCGCAATGGCTTCGTCGAACTTCCCGGCTGAAGCACGAACGCCTCCGACCACTCTTGTAATCACCGGAGATAGCGGATCCAGTTCGTGGGCACGATCGATTTCTGCGAAGGCTTCCTGTTCCCGGCCGCCAATCTGGCCGATTTCGTCGGCGTACCACTGATGCGCCGTGGCATCGTTGGGGTCTAGTTCAAAGGACTTCTTGAACTCAGCCTCTCCTCCAGCAAAATCCCAGTCGTATTGCATTTCATTGCTGCCCAGCACGGCGTGAGGATGGGCCAGGGTCGGGTCGAGTTCGAGCGCCTTGCGGGCGGCGACGTTCGACTTGGGAAAATCTTCGTTTTGATTGCCGCCATAGTTCGGCAGCACTGCATAGGCATCGGCGAGACCCGAATAGGCAAGGGCGTAGCCGGGATCCTTCACGATGGCTTGATTGAAATCGGAGATGGCCTTCTCGACGTCGTTATAGGTCCGGTTGTTCCAGGCGTAACGGCCCTTCAAATATAGATCGTACGCCTCGGGATTTTGCGTGCCTTGCCGCGTGACTTGCAGTCTTTCCGAACTGCTGAGCTTGGAACGCAATTGTCCCGCGATATCGCCTGCCATTTGCTGCTGCAACAAAACGAGGTTGGCGCTCTTGCCTGTGTAGCGGTGCCCCCAGATTTCGGTGTTGTCTCGAACATCGGTGAGCTCGGTGCTGATCTCGATGGTGTCACCCTGCCGCATCACCCGCCCGCTCAGCACGACCGACACGCCGAGATTGTTACCGATGGTGCGGACGTCAACATCTTTTCCCTTGTAGCGAAACGCCGAGTCGCGGGACCTGACCTTGAGCTGGGGCACGTGGGCCAGGTTGCCGATCAACGATTCGGTGATGCCGTCGCTGAGGTAGTCGGTATTGGCATCTCCACGCACGTTCGTAAAGGGAAGCACGGCAATGGAATCGGGGCGGAGATAGAGATCATGGGAATCGCCACTCGCGGGCTGACGGTTGGCAAGAGCTTTGTAGCGGGGCTCATTGTGACCCATCGAGAAGTAAGTGATCAGCCCGGCCGCGAGCAAAAGCGGGACGAGCCAGGCGGCGAGACGGGACGGCGGCCAGTTCTTTACCGCAGTCGGGACTGCCAGTGGAAGCGTTGCCCCGACTTGTGCGGTAGAGGGCGGGGAGGTCAACACGACGGCTCCGGCTGAATCGGGTTTGGGGTCCTCTATTCCGCCGGATGGGGAATCTTCGGCGTCAAGTTCTGCGCTTCGCCCCTTCAACCAGTCGGCTAATTCGTCGCTGTAGGCGAAGACGGCGCTGCGGCCGCCTCCCGGTACGCGATGCACGGGAAGGCCGCGCTCGGTTTCCCAGCGCTTGACGGTGCGCTCGGCGCGGCCGAGGAAGGCAGCAATCTCCTTCCAGGAGTCAAGGCGCTTCCCGGCGAGCGGTTCGCGATTAGCTGACATATTTAACGGACACAAAGGGAAATGACACGTCATGGCCTCAAATGGCCCGACATGCCTGTTGCCTGCGGGGGAGCAAGGCCGCCATAGTATAGCGCGATTTGCAATCGTTCCGTGCCCCACGAATAGGCCACCGGATGGGAAAAACGGGCCAATTGGGGACGTCAAGAATCTTTGGAATCAGACAGTTGAGGAGGAGTCCCATGTCGATATTGCACATTGTCCGTAGGACGGCTTCGATCGTTTTTATACTCTGGTTGGCGATGGCGGGCGTCTCGGCCGCATCGGACACGTTTACCAGTCTGGCGAGTTTCAACAAAACCAATGGCAACGAGCCCAACCACACTGCCCTGATTCAGGCCACAGACGGCAACCTCTATGGAGTCACCTCCTACGGAGGGGCGAACGGTAGTGGCGCCGTGTTTCGCATTAGCCCGTCGGGAACGCTGAGCCCGGTCTACAGCTTCTGCTCGCTGGCCAGCTGCGCCGATGGCGAGAATCCCTATACCAGCTTAATTCAGGGCAGCAATGGCGACCTCTACGGGACAACCTCGGCGGGCGGAGCTAGCAACAACGGCACGCTGTTTAAGATCACCACGTCGGGGACGCTGACCACTCTCTATAACTTTTGCTCTTTGGCCAGCTGCGCTGACGGTTCTGGGCCTGAGGGCCAGCTGGCCGTAGACGGTGCCGGGAACATCTACGGAACGGCGTATTCCGGCGGGGCGAGCAATTTCGGCACAGTATTCAAATTCAGCACGAAAGGCGTGCTGACCACGCTGCATAGCTTCAGCGGAGCGGACGGGGAAAACCCGGAGGGCGGCCTGACTGCGGCTAGCGGAGTTTTCTATGGCACGGCGCAGTATGGAGGGGCCAAAGGCGACGGTACCGTCTTCAAAATCACGACTGCCGGTGTAGAGACCACGCTGCACAGCTTCACAGGAAGCGACGGTTTGAATCCTAAGGGCTGGCTGGTAGACGTCGCCGGCACCTTTTACGGGACAACCCCATACGGCGGAGCGAATAACGAGGGCTCGGTTTTCAAGATGACCGCGGCCGGCGCGGTGACCACGCTCTACAGCTTTTGTTCGCTGGCAAGCTGCGCGGATGGTGCCTCAGTGACTGCGGGATTGATGCAAGCCACAGACGGCAATCTCTATGGAGTGACTGACAGCGGCGGAGCAAACGGGGATGGAACGGCGTATGAACTTACCCTGAAAGGGGTGTTGACCACGCTGCACAGTTTCGACGGCACGGACGGATACGGTCCGCAGGGTACAGTATTGCAGGACACCAACGGCGATTTCTACGGGTTCACGGAGTTTGGCGGGAGCAGTGGCGACGGTACTGTTTTTAGTATCGCGACGGGGCTTAAGGCATTCGTAATGCTCGAGAGCACGAGCGGGACGCATGGGTCGAAGGTGGGGATTCTCGGCGATGGATTCAGCTCGTCGTCGGTGGTGAAGTTCAACGGAGTAGCGGCAACGACGGTGACGCTGACCGAGGCGGGACTGCTGACGGCGACGGTGCCGGTGGGCGCCACGGATGGTTACGTCACGGTGACGACGGGAGCGACCACGCTGACCAGCACGCAGAAATATACTGTGCACAACTCGTGGAGCGCAGGAACGCCGGTACCTGTGCCGGTGGTGAACCCAGCCGCGGCCGTGCTCGGGGGCGAAATCTATCTGGTTGGCGGGTACAACAGCACAGGGTCGCTCGCTGATGTCCAAATTTACAACCCCACTGCGAACACGTGGAGCACTGGCCCGGCGCTGCCAGTCGCGACCGACACTGGAGCTGCCGCGGTGGTCGCGAATGAGTTGTATTTCATCGGCGGCAGCCATACCGGTGTGTATAGCAACGCAGTGTGGGCCTACAGCCCGACCACGAAAACCTGGTCGCCCAAAGCGGCCATGCCGACTGGAAGAAACGGACTGGAGGTGGTGGTGGAGAAAAATATTATCTACGCCATCGGCGGCTACAATGGGTCTACTTTTATCGACAACGTCGAAAGCTACAATCCTAAGACCAACACTTGGACCGAAGAAGCTCCCATGCTGGGGACGAAAGATATTCCGGCCGCGGGCCTGATCGGAACCACGATCGTGGTCGCCGGCGGCGCGAACGTTCCCAACTCGGTAACCGGGGATACCGAAGCCTACGACGCCACGACAAATACGTGGACAGAATTGACGGCTGACCCCACGGCCCGAACCGGCCCGTGCAACGGAGTCATCGGCTTGCTCTACGACGTGGGGGGATACATCAATAATGCGGGTGCAGCGACGACGGTGAATGAATCGTTCAACTTGTCGTCTAAGAAGTGGACGACGACCTTGGCTCCCATGCCGAATGGAACCATGTTCGGTGGTTCGGCGGTGGTGAGCGGCCAGCTTTATTGCCTGGCGGGTGCGGCGGTCGTAAACTCCAGCGCCGTCGATTACGTGCAGATTTATCAACCGTAATTACCAGCGCGTCAGCCGAATGATGCAACGGTGGCGCACTTCGGTGCGCCACTTTTTTCGGTGCAGAATGTCCGGCGCGCAGACGTTATCGGAACTCGTGGTTCTCAGCGAATCGGCTGCGAGAGGGTTCTACCACGTCTCCAGGTAGTAGCGTGGAGCGCGCAAGCTGGGCTCGGTGGTTTTTGTCCCGACGGATTGCTGCAACAGACCGGTTACTTCGCGATCGAGTGCGCAAAGTTCTTCCGCGCCCATGCCGGTAAAGCGAAAGGGCTGCAGAAAGGAGCCTTCGCGCTGCATGGGAAACATCATCTCGGCAGCGGTCCGCACCGGACCGGAACTCAAGTAGATGGTCAACTCCACCCAGACGCGCTCTTCCAGGCAAGTCGTAAGGTCCAATAATCCGCCGGAGATGGAGAGTTGCTTGAGCTTGGCGCGCACCTGTCGACCGTTTTCGAGCCGGATGACAGCCGAGATGGCTGCGCGAAGACTCACGCGAGGAGCCCGCCGAAGAGGGCGGCGTTGAAGAAAATGAGTCATGACATACGTCCAGTGTTTGTGGTGGCGCAGCGAGCCACTGCTCGGCCAGGATTATTGCGAGAGACTACTGCTGCGCAATTCGTGTTGAACGGCGGCCACGAGCAGGCGGCTCGTCCGGCGCATCATTCTCCAGTCGTATTCGTAGGCGGTTCCGCAGGCCAGACAGATCTGGTAATGACGTCCATCGTCGTCGATGCGCGGCCACGAGAATCGGTGCGCGCAGCCTTGCCGAAGAAGCAACTTCAAGAATTTCACGAGCTCCCCTTATTCCGGTTCTTCCATTGATCGAACCAACGGGAGAAAAATGGTTTGTGATCGTCCAGCAACCCTTGCAGCGTGGACAAAAGAATGTTCGGTGGTTGCGATTTGGTTAAGAACGAGTCGACTGAGCGCAGCTTCTTTTTCGGCAGCGGTCCGTAGGCGGATAACATCATGATCGGGACATGCGAATTGATGCTCTTCATCCTATCGGCCACCACGTCTCCGTTCATTCCGGGCATCTGGTAGTCGAGGACCACGGCGTCTACGTTGCGCGAGAGGAACAGCTTCAGTCCTTCATCCCCGCCGCTGGCTTCCAAAACCTTGTAGCCATTTTTTTCGAGCAGCATCTTCCGGCCGATGAGTCCGTTCCAGTGAGTGTCAATGCAGAGAATGGTTGCCTTGGCGCGAGACATGACGGTTTACAGATCCAATCAGGCCAGAGTGGATTCGTTCAGCTTGCGCTTCTTCCCGGAAGGAAGCCACGATGGCCGAACTACGAAGTGGTGGGCAAGTTGATTCTGAGTCCGACAGGCGACATTTTCAAATTACGAACGGTCACTCAGGGAACAGTTACCTAGGCGGAATTGCTCTGGATTTAGTCGAGAACTCAGACTTTTGTCCCAGCCCAGCTGTTTGAAGATTAGTTTCGGCTTATCGGCAGATCTACTCCTGGCGCAAGGCGCTCATGGGATCGATTCGTGCGGCCCGGCGCGCGGGTAGATACGTTGCCAGCATCGCCACCAGGAAAATGACGATCGGCACGAGGAAGTAAATCCGGGGCTCACTCACGTTGAGGTCGAAGAATATGGCGTTAAAGATCTTCGGCAGCGGGAGCGCTATCGCGAGTCCGACCGCCGATCCGATGGCCGTCATTCTTAAGCCTTCTCCAAGCACGAGACGCAGCACGTCCTGACTTTTTGCCCCAAGGGCTATCCGAATTCCGATCTCGTGGGTTCGCTGGCCTACGGAATACGCGATGAGGCCATAGATCCCGATGGCGGCGAGGATCAACGCCAGAACAGCGAAGCAGCCCAGACTGTCCAGGAAGAGTGGATTTCCGGCCCTCTGCGACTCGATTACGGCAGGCATAGTCAGCACACGAGCGAGGGGAAGGTCGACGTCCATCTGCGCGACGGTGTTGCGTAGAACGGGAGCGAGCATGCTGGGATCGGAACTGGCCCGCAGCATCAGAGAAAAGGAAGATATGGGCCGCTGAAGAAATGGCTCGTAGACTCCGGGTTCGTTACGGTTGGCATCGAAATACGATTTGACGTCGCCCACCACTCCGACGATCTCACTCCAGCCCGGCGGCCCGCCATTCACCGCAAGTTGGATTCGCGTTCCGAGGGGTTCCTGGTTGGGCAGGTAGCGCTCTACAAACTTTTGGTTGACCAACACAACGCCTGGCGCATTGCGATCATCGGCGTCGGTGAATGTCCGGCCTCGCAGTAATGGAGTGGCAGCAGTTCGGAAGTAGTCCGGAGTGATCACAAAATCGAGAGCAGTAAGGCCTTGGCTTGTCGGCGCATCCGGCCGACCTTTGATGTGGAGGGTCACACTGCCCGATCCAGTTGCCGGCAAGTCCGAAACAGCGGCGACCGCTGTGACGCCGGGAAGATGTTGCAGGCGGGAAATCAGGTCCTGGACGAAAGAGCTCTGCCGGGAACCATCTTTATAGCGCGCACTATCGAGGGTAACGCTGGCGGTGAGCAGATGGTCCGGCTGGAATCCCAGAGCCTGATGCTCAACCACGAATATGCCGCGGAACAGCAGGCCTGATCCAACCAGAAGAAACAAAGCCAGAGCAATTTCAGCGGCGACCATGAAGGTGCGCAGACGGCTGCTTGAAAGGCTCGCCGAGCTGGTGCGGCTTTCATCTTTTAGATTCGTAGTAATGTCGGTGCGCGAGGCACTCAGCGATGGCGCGAGGCCACAGAGCACTGCACTTAGGAGCGACAGACCGGCGGCAAAGAGCAGAACGTGCCAATCCAAGCTGAGCCGTACAGCGCTGACCGCGTCGTTAAAGTTCATACCAGCTTGAACAAGTTGGATGCCCCAGTGAGCCAGCAGAAGCCCCACGGCGCCGCCGAAGATCGCAATCAACAGGCCTTCAGTCAGCAATTGCCGGATGACGCGCAGACGGCCGGCTCCGAGGGCGCAGCGGATAGCGATCTCCTTGCGCCGTCCCGCGGCGCGCGCCAACAACAATCCAGCCACGTTCGCGCATGCGATCATCAGAACAAACGCAACTGTCGTCATTAGCACCGCCAGCGCGCTACGAATCCCGAAACTGTAAGCTACGAAATCGGGCAGAGTGCGGGCCGTGGCTCCCCAGCCCTTCTCCGCCTCAGGAAAGCTTTGCTCGGCACGGCCGGCCAAGGTGCTCACTTCGGCGCGCGTCTGCTCGATCGACACTCCAGGCTTGAGACGCGCGAACAGATACAGAGAACGATCTTTGCGGGCGGCGGCGGTTTGATCCGCTGGGCCGATTACGAGCGGAGTCCACAGTCTCTCCGTAAAGCCCAGGAGACGAAAACTTGCAGGCATGACTCCTATCACCGTGTAGGGTTCCCGGTTCAAGCGGATGGTGCTGCCCACGAGGGACGGGTCAGCTCCGAAGCGCTGCACCCAGAGGTCGTGGCTGAGAACGACTACATGGTCCTTCCCCGGCTGGTCGTCGCCGGGTTGGAAGGTGCGACCAGACTGGGGGACGACGCTCAGCAGCGAGAAATAGTTCGGAGACACAGCGGCGGCGCGCACTGCTTCGGAATGGCCCCCGAACGTCAGTCCAAGGGTACGATAGTCGTCTATGGCGGCCATATCCGCGAAAACATCGTTGGCTTCGCGCCAGGCAAGGAAATTCGGTACAGAAACGGGAGTTGTATCGGCTTGAAAGCCCTGCGCTGGATCGACGGATGTAACCACTGCCACGCGTGCGGGCTCGCGGCCGGGCGGATTCCGCAAGAGGAAGGCGCTTAACAGGCTAAACATCGTCGTGTTGACCGCGATGCCCAGCGCCAATGTGAGAACTGCGATAGCAGTGAACCCCGGCTTCATGCGCAACTGCCGAAGTCCATATCTCAAGTCTTGTACCAGGGTTCCCGTCATCGCCTGCGCCCTCCTGCCGAGACGCTTCATTCACGCCCGAGTCCTAGGAAAACTCAGGCGGGTGCGCTACTTATAAAATCTCTGGCGTACCTTGCTCCAATCCTCGGTTGAGAACAGGCGCGGGCCCACTTCGATGAGGCGCGGGGTCATGTTGAAGACGGCCACTCGGTTCCAGGGCCGACCGTCGCGCATGCGAAGACCTTTTTCGTTGAGGTCGCTGACGACGCTGGAGTAGGGGAAGTCCTGCACCAGCAACTCCATCATCAGCATCAGCGTCCTGTTCTCGAGGGGATCAACCTCCAAGCGCTGACCATCGTCGGATATGCGCAGTCCGTAGGGGATGTCCTCGCTATATGCGCCTTGGGTGGGAGTCTCTGACTCGGGCAGCTCGCGTCGCCATTCGATCGATACCATTTGCCATCCTGCGGCGCTGCGCTGCCGGATGATGTCAGGACTAAACGGCCCGGAAATTACATCGCGAATTCGTTCAAAATGTGCCATGGTTTTGGCTCCCGTGGAGGCATTCTTCCCCGCAGGGAACAAGCAATTCACCAGCCAAAAACCCGGGCTGCTAAGAACCGCTGAAGTAGCTTCCTGGCATGGAAATAACATGATCCATGCGTTCTGTTGTGGATGAACCTGCTGTCCACTTCTGTGAATCGCTGTTCGCTTCCGGACGCCGCGGCCAGCATTCCTTTGTTGCCCTCGTTGCAGGATGTGACCGGGAGTTACAGCACGCATTTGTATTGCGTGGTTCCTTCGCAATCGAGGTAAACTGGGCCGCACCCGAACCATGCAAGTTGGATCACCCTTTCTCAACTCTTCTCAGGAGTGACGGGAGGGCGCCGGAGCGGGCCAGCGATTCGAATAGAACTTATTAATCCAGACTCACCTCGGAGGCGAACGATGAAACCGCCGTCAATCGGCCTTTGTACAGTGCTCGCTCTTTTGCTGATCTCTTTCCAGCGTCCAATTCAGGCGCAGACGACTCGAGCGCAGACAACGGCAGACGCGGAAGTCACGCTCACAGGGACGGTGCAGAGCGTGCTGGTGAAAGGCGCTCCGGGAATGATTGTGGGCTCCCACTTACTGCTCGCAACTCCCAACGGTACGGTGGATGCAAGTTTGGGAAGATTTGCGTTGCAGGGTGAGGGCGCTGTCTCCGTCGCCGCCGGGCAGCAGATTGAGGCGACCGGCGTCATGAAGAGGATCAAGGACAAGGCCGTCTTCCTGGTCCGCAGCGTGAAAGTAGGCGGTGACGTTTTCACCATCCGCAACAAGCACGGATTCCCGGTGTCGCCGCAGGCACGTAAGCGAGCCAACCAGAAGACGGGCGGAAATGAGGAGTCGCTATGAACCGCCAAGTTCACGCTGGCATGCTTGGTTTAGTCTTTGTGTCCGTAGGCTTTTTGACGAGCTGCAATAGCTCTAACTACAACACTCCGACTGAGACGATCGCGGCGACGAGTGGGACGCCGCAGAATGCGGCGCTCAACACGGCGTTTTCCGCGCCACTGGTGGCGACCGTGATGATGGGCGGATTGCCGGTGAGCGGCGCGTTCGTGACTTTCACGGCTCCGGCAACGGGAGCGAGCGGCATATTCGCAACGAGCGGATCGAACACCGAGACGGATACGACCGACGCGACGGGCATAGCTACTTCGTCAGCGTTCACCGCCAATGGAACCATCGGGGCCGATGTGGTGACGGCCAGCGTGGCGGGAGTGACGGCGACGACCAGCTACAGTTTGACGAACACTTCGGGGCCTGCGGCCGCGATTATGGCGACCAGCGGATCGCTGCAGGACGCACAGGTTAGCGGGGCATTTGGCGCACCTCTGGTGGCGACCGTGGTGGACAGTAATCAGAACCCGGTGAGCGGAGCGTCGGTTACGTTTACAGCTCCGGCAACGGGAGCCAGCGGCGTATTCGCATCGAACTCATCGAATACCGAAACGGATACTACCAATGCAAGCGGCCAGGCAACCTCGTCGGCGTTCACCGCGAACGCGACGGCCGGAGCCTACGCGGTAACCGCCGCGGTCACGGGAGTGGCAAGCGCGGCCAATTTCCAATTGACGAACATAACCGGTGCTCTGATATCGATCGCGGCGACTAGCGGAGCACCGCAAAGCGCTCCGGTCCTTGCCAATTTTTCAGCGCCGCTGGTGGCGACAGTGGTGGACGGTAACCAGAGTCCTATAAGTGGAGTGGTGGTCACGTTCGAGGTTCCAGCGTCGGGAGCGGGCGGTACCTTTGCCGGCGGAGTAAATACGGCCAAGACCAATGCAAGCGGCGTAGCTACCTCGGCGACGTTTACAGCCAATGGATCCGTCGGAACTTATACCGTCACGGCTACGGTTGCATCGGGGGCGGAGCCAGCGAACTTCGTTCTGACCAACACAGCGCTCAGCTTTTCGTTCTATGTGAGTGGCCTCGAGTCCGTCGGCCCCGGTTTTTACGCCCTGGCGGGGGCCGTGACCTTGGATGGCAACGGCAATGTTCTGGGCGGTGAGCAGGACTATAACGACGGCGATGGACTCAGTTCGCCTGAACCTTCTCCTGACACTATCCTGCCCGGAACCGGCGCGCTGACTGTGGATCCTGGAACCGGCCAAGGGACACTCACGCTCACTACAAACAACACGAACTTGGGCGCGAGTGGGGTCGAAACCTTCGCGGTCCAATTTGTGAACGCGAACCACGCGCTCATTGTGCAGTTTGACGGGTCAGCTACGTCGAGCGGAAGCATGGATCTGCAGACGCTGTCGAGTGCGCTCAACGACGGCAACTATGCCTTCACGCTTTCTGGAACCGACGCCGCTTTGGAGTCAATTGTTTTCGGAGGCGTATTCTCAGTCTCCAATAGCGGCACAACTTTGACCGGCACTTTCGACGTCGATGATGCTGGGGCTACAACGACTCCGACGCTGGGAATAGCTTTCAGCGGAACGATCACTGCTCCCGATGCTTTCGGGCGGGGCACGATCAGCAGCGCGGCCCTGGGGATCTCACTCAACTATTACGAGGTTGGTGCTGAGGCGATTCGGATCATCGATGTAGACGCTGGCGATTCGGGCGTTGGCTCAGTGTTTGGACAAGGCTCGGGCACCTTCGGCAACACATCGCTGGGGAATTCTGTATTCGCTGTTGAAAGCAACTCATTCGGAAATCTCTATGCTGCCGCCGGCATGTTTACCACGAATGCCAACAGCGGCACATTCACCGGTGTCGCGGACGACGATGAATACGACAATGACACCATCGTTTCCGCGGCCGCGATCTCAGGCAACTACAGCGTTGGTGCCAACGGATACGGCAGCCTGACGATCACGCCCGGAGACTTGGGAGACGTCAGCGTGCTGGGGGTCTATATGACGGACCCACTGCTCAACCTGAACGATCCGAATAACACTACCAGCGGATTGGGTGGCGCGTTGATTGCGGACCTCGATGCGGCGAATGCGAGCGGCGGGCTCAACGGGACCGGCGTGCTGGTTCCGCAAACGGACACGTCCACGGCCAGCTTCGCCGGCAGCTATGCCTTTGGAGTGCAGGCCTACAACGCCCCCGACCGCCCGAACCAGTTTGGTTGGGAATTCGATTTTATTGGGCAAGGATCGGTTGAGAGTGGCGCTTTCACCAATGCCGCCGGGCTGCTCAGCGATCCTTTCGCGTTCTTCAACCCTACGCAACCTGACGGGACCGACACCGCAAAGTTCACGGGAACGGCAGTGCCGGATCCAGCAAACGCGGGACGCTACACCATGAAGCTCGCCGTAGCCGTGGTTGCGGACCCCGGGAATTTCACGACCGTCATCTATCAGGCGGGCGGCGGGCAGTTGTTCTGGCTGGACGTGCAGGAAAGCGACCTTGGTATGTTCCTGGGAACGATCGAGCAGCAAGGGTCACTCAGCGCATTGCCTGCGGCACGAAGGCCCGCGGCGAGAGCGAAATCGAAACGATAGCCGAGAGAAGGGAACAGGGCATGGCGGAGATGGCCATGCCCCATCGTCTTTTTCGGATGGGGGTTCGATCTGAAGCTTGATCGACAGAAGTTTGATTGAAGTTCGATTGGCGGAATTTTGACTTGGGCAGGTTTGTAGACTACGGAGAATCGCAATGAAACTCTACCGGGTGGTTTCGCTGTCGTTAGTTGTGATGGCGACGGTGATGATGGCGTTAGTCGCGGCTTCGGCTCAAGACGCGACTGGAAGGATCTTTGGGACGGTCTATGACCCGCAGGGCGCAGTCGTCCCACAGACCGAGATTACCGTGACCAACACCGCCACTCAGAACGTGCGTACCGCGACCACCGACAACGATGGATCGTTTCAGTTGCTGGCGCTGCCCATCGGCAATTACAAGGTGACCGCAAAGCATGCCGGGTTTCGTGTGGTGACCAGCACAGAGCAGAAGCTGCTCATCAATCAGGCGCTCCGCATCGATTTCAAGATGGAAGTGGGGACAGAGAATCAGACGATCGACGTCGGAGCCGAGGCTGCACCTGTCGAAACCGTCAACCCGACTCTGGGGCAGTCGATCACAGGACGAGTCATTACGAACATGCCCCTGAACGGACGGGACATGCTGGACCTGGCGCTGCTTCAGCCCGGAGTCACGGAAAGCAACGACGACAATTTCGGCGCGGGCAACTACAGCATCGCTGGGGGACGTACCGATTCTGTGACGTTCCTGCTCGATGGCGGAAACAACAACGACTTGCTCAGTAACGGTAACGTGCTCGACCCGAATCCCGATGCCATTGCCGAGTTCCGGCTGCTGACCAGCGATTACACGGCCGAGTACGGACGCAATGGCGGCGGGATCATCAGCATCGTCACCAAGTCCGGTACCAACCAGTTCCATGGCGGCCTGTTTGAATACATCAGGAACCGGGATTTCGACGCCAACGACTACTTCAATAATCGCCTCGGACTTCCACGGCTCGACCTGAAGCGCAACCAGTTCGGAGGGACCCTGGGGGGCCCGATCCGCAAAGACAAGGCATTCTTTTTTCTTGCCTACCAGGGACAACGACAGGTTCAGGCGATCCCGGACGACGACGTGCCGGTCTACACCCCGCAGGAGTTGAACGGAGACTTTTCCAATGCTTCTACGGGCGGCTCGCCCGACCAGGGCGTCGTGGCCTTCCTAAACGCCAATCCGTACTTTGCAGCGTCGACTAATGGAGGCGCGCGTAATGCGCAAATCAATCCTGCGAACTTCGATCCGGTGGCCAAGAATTACATCGCCGCCGGTTTGATCCCGACCACGCCCAGCGGCTTGTATTCCGCGTCGCTGCCAGCAGTGGACAACCGGAATGAGGTGACCGCGAAGTTTGATCTGAACCTGAACCCGAAAGACAAGCTTTCCGCGACTCTTGGGTTCAACCGCACCAACGGCATCTCTCCTCTTGCTTTTGCTACCGTGGCCGGTTATGGAAGTCGGAGCGTAGCCAATTATTACTTCATCAACCTTGGCTACACCCGGATTTTTTCGCCAACCATGGTGAATGAATTTCACTTCGTGACCCACCGCAGCAATTACCTCTCGGATATCACGCAAGGCCATCAGCCCACTGGAGCTGAACTTGGCGTCACCGGCGTTACTCCCGACCTGGCAACGGGGCCAACGAACATTTATATGGACAATGGTTTCGACATTGGTCCGAGTGAAAACGGTCCGACGCGCTACATCGAAAATACTTTCTCCTGGACGGAGGCGCTCACCTGGACGCGGGGGAAACACAACTGGAAGTTCGGGGCTGGCTTTTCGCCTTATCAGGAGAATCTGGTCTACGGCTATTACTTGAACGGGGAACTGGATTTCTACACAGGCACGAGCACGGGCTCGGGAAATGATTTTGCGGATTTTCTGCTTGGCGTTCCCGATGCATTTTTTCAGAACGCTCTGGCGCCTTCCAACATTCGCAGCAGGAGCACAGACGTATTCGGCCAGGACGAGTGGCACGTGAACAAGAATCTGGTGCTGACCGTGGGGCTGCGCTACGAATACAATTCGCCCAAGTATGACACTCTGGGGCGATCTTTCTCAGTGATTCCCGGTCTGCAGTCGAAACGCTTTCCGAACGCGCCGCCGGGATTGGTGTTTCCCGGCGATCCCGGAGCTCCCGCGGGTGTGAACTTTCCCGACAAGAAAAACTTCGCTCCCCGCTTCGGTTTCGCCTGGGACCCCACCGGAAGCGGTAAGACCAGCGTGCGCGGCGGCGGTGGCATTTTTTATGACATCCTGAAAGGCGAAGATAATCTTCAGTTCAACGGCCAACCCCCGTTCGTGGGCTCCGCGGGACTCTACTTCAACTCGCCGGACTTTCTGCCAAGTTGCCAGAACGCCAGCGGCTGTCCTGTAACCGCGCCGCTGACGTATATGAGTCAACCGTTCCAGAACGCCTGCAATTACGATGCGGAAGGGAACTGCGCGAGTTTGGGAGTGCCTAACAGTTTTCCTTCGAAGCCGCCAGCCTCTAACATTGATTTCACTCCTTTTCTACCAGTCAACACCTCGGGCGCCATTTTCCTCGTCAACCCGCACCTGCACACTCCTTACGTCTATCAGTACAACCTGAGCGTGCAACGTAATCTCTTCGCCGATATGGTTCTGGAAGCGAATTATGTGGGGACCACGGGCCGAGGACTGACGTCGCTGGCCGACATCAACCCCATGGTGCTGGGCACTTCCAATCGAGTGCTCAATAACAGCAGTGGCACCTGCGGAAACTTGGATGTCGTCTGCTACGGCGCGCTTCCCGAATTCCAGAACGTCTCGCAGGCGAACTACAACGCGCTCGAAGCCAGTCTGACACGACAGCCGCAAAACTCTCGCCTGGGTACGGTCTATTACACGCTCGCTTACACCTACGGTCATAACATCGACAACGCCTCTGGCTTCGAGCAACGCAATTATGCTGTGCCGACGTACAGTCCGGGTCTTTTTCATGCTTCCGGTGACAGCGACGTTCGCCATCGCATCAGCCTCAGTGGGGGATGGGATGTGCCTTTTGATCGGGCGTGGGTCAAGGGTCCGAAGCGCTTGACGAAGGGCTGGAGCCTCTACCCCATCTTTACCTATCGAACGGGCTTCCCATTCGACATTCCAGCCCAGTTGCCCGATTACACTGACCCTGGCAACCCAGGTTCCTCGGGGGCGGGCGATCCTGCAATTTCGCGCGCCGCGGTGGTTGCACCTATCAGAACGTTTGATCCCCGCAAGGTGCGGACCATTCAAGAGGTTACCTACGGCACGGACTCCACTGGCACACTTTGCCAGATCAGCACGACGCCGGTTACCGGCAACTTTATCTTCGACCCCAACAGTTTTTCCAATGTGCCACTGGAGAACAACTCCTATTACGATGGAGGCTTTCCCAATCCCTGCTTCCCGCAACTCGACCCCGTGCATAATCCGGCCGACCGGACGTACGGCGTGCTCCGCAATCTGCTGCGCGGTCCAACGCTGACCAATCTTGACATCGCGCTGGCCAAGACCACGTCGATCACAGAGCAGTTCAAACTGGAGTTTCGCGCCGAGTTCTTCAATGCGTTAAATCATCCCGAATTCGCTCAACCGACACTCGGAAACAACGCGACGAACCTTTTAGGTCCAACTTTTGGGCAGATAACTACGACCGGCAGCTTCCGCGGGCCGACTCCGCGCATCGGGCAGTTTGCGTTGCGGCTGACTTTCTAGTTGGGTGAGGACTACAGGGCAGGGTCGATCGAAACTAAGAAGTATGGCGGAGAGGGTGGGATTTGAACCCACGATACCCGTTAAGGTATGTCCGCTTTCGAGGCGGATCGTTTCAACCACTCACGCACCTCTCCGGAAAGCAGCTTTCAGTCGTCAGCCTTCAGTAAGGGCAGATTCCTCTGCCCCTCGCTTTCGCTCGCTGGTCGGAATGACAATGCTCGTTAAACGGCTAACGACCTACGACTACCTGCGACTCTTAAAGAACGTTTGCAGCACCTCGGCGCTGCGGCCGGCCAGCACTCCGCTGCGAACCTCGATCTGATGGTTCAGTTGCGGATGATTCAGGACTTGCATGACCGAATGCACCGCCCCGGCCTTGGGGTCGTCCGCGCCATAGACCAGTCGCCGGATGCGCGCATGAACCAGCGCTCCGGCGCACATGGCGCACGGCTCAATTGTAACAAACAGATCGCAGCCTTCGAGACGATGGTTACCAACGGTTGTACCGGCCTCGCGCAGAGCGATGACCTCGGCATGGGCTGCTGGGTCGGAGTCGATGATGTTGCGGTTCCATCCTCTGCCCACAACTTGGCCGTCACTCACCACGACTGCGCCTACTGGGACTTCTCCGGCTTCGAGAGCACGCTGGGCGCAGCGGAGGGCTTCCTCCATCCAGATTTCGTCGGGGTGAATGCCGTCCGGTCTTCGGTCGTCAGTCTTATGTCGGCCTGCGGATGTTTTTTCTCTGGACACCAGGTGTGGACGCTCCGCCGATATTCTAGCGGGTTAGCTCGCAGCACGGCAGGTCGACAGAGCGTGGCAAGTCCCCATTCGATTTCGACGGAGACTAGATTACGCTGAGCACGGTACGCACCACTTCGGGGATGACTGCGTGGACGACTGCGGGAACTACGCAGCTGACCACCGGGTAGCCGATCGCGACTACGGGTAGGACGATCAGAAGCCACGTTCGATTCGGTAGGTTGGTGAAGTAGGCTTTCATGACGTCCTTTCTTCAGGTTAATACGGGCGAATGGCCGGAAAAGTTCCCGCCCCACGCTCGCTCCCTCCATGGCACTGACTTTGCAATGGTTAGGGCGGGTATGGGAGTTAGACGTTCGGCCGGGAAAACGGTCATCGTGAGATTTAGGGCTGCCGGTGTCCGTTTCGGCCCCGGGCTAGTTAGTGGTATGCTAACGGCGTCATGGGAATGCCGAGTCTGCTGCGCAAAATCTTCCTCGTTGATCTATTGCAGGGGCTGAAGATCACGTTCCGCTATCAGGATCCCAAGGAAATCTATACTGAGCAGTATCCTCTGGAGCGGCCGCAGGTGGCCGAGCGATACCGCGGAGCGCCGCGACTCAACGTGAACCCTGACACTGACGAGACAATGTGCATCGCGTGCGACTTGTGCGCGGTGGCGTGCCCGGAGAATTTGATTGTGGTCTCCAGCGCGCGCAACGAGCACACCCGCCGCAAGGAACTGACCGATTTCACCTACGACCTGAGCCGCTGCATGTTTTGTGGTCTGTGCGAAGACGCGTGCCCGGTCGACGCGCTTGAACTCACGCAGGATTTCGAACTCGCCAGCTACACCCGCGAAGGCTGGATCTGGGACCGCAAGACGCTGGAAAAAGGTCCGCAGCCGACGATGTATCAACGGTAGCAATCGGCCTCCAAAAAATCCTTGCCATTCCGAATTGGGCTGAAAGCCCGGTGAGGAACCTGCTTTTCTGGATACCCGCCAACGCTGCGTCGCCGCGCCGGAGATCAGCAGGTTCCTCCGCCCGCTTTCAGCGCGCGTCGGAATGACAAGATAGTTAGGGTCGAGGTAGCGAGGTAGATACATCGAGGTAGACACATCGAGCCTCCCAAGATGCCATCGCCGTCAGTCGCTCCCCAGCATTTTTTCCGGCAGAAAATACATCGCCGGAATCAGGGCAAAGATGAAGAATGAGGCGTAGACCGAAGCGTAGGCCAACGGAACTGATGCCAGGTAGAGCGCGGAGGCGAAGGCGCCTTTGCGGTTGATGCCCTGGTGATATTCCCGCATGGCTGTATCGTGTCCGCTCTGGCGAATCAGTTCCATGCGGAGAAAATAATATCCCGTCGAACACATGAAGAGGTCGAGGCCATAGAGCGCCACCGCCATCGGTTCGCGATAATTTTTGCCTGCATAGTCGGTGACAAAGGGAATGAGCGACATCCAGAACAGCAGGTAAAGATTCGACCACAGCAGTCGCGCCGTTACCGAGCGCACGGCGTGCACCAGATGATGGTGGTTGACCCACATGATCGCAGCCACCAGAAAGCTGAGCGCGTAACTGAGAAATACCGGCGCGACTTTCGCGAGCGCCGCGAACGTGGGCTGAGCGGGCGCACGCAAGTCCAGCACCATGATGGTAATGATGATGGCGATCACGCCATCGCTGAACGCTTCGAGTCGACTTGTGGTCATCTCGGACATAAGCTCTCAGCTGTCAGCTATCGGCTCTCAGTAAACCCGGAACTGATGAACTCCCCCGTTTCTCACGACCAGCAAACGATTCGCGTGCAAATGTCCTAGCTGACGGCTGAGTGCTGAAGGCTGATAGCTACCCGGGCGGCTGCTGTTGCGTCATGCAGTGCATCGCGCCCAGGCCCCAGATGAAATCTCCAGAATAGATTGGCACGATTTCGCGCGTAGGAAACAGATCGGCCAGGGTGTTGAGCGCGATGCGGTCGTTGGGGCGATTGAAGACGGGCGCGAGCACGACTCCGTTGGCGATGTAGAAATTGGCGTAGCTGGCGGGAAGGCGGCGGCCTTCGAAGATGACGGGCTGCGGCATCGGCATCTCCACTACGGTCAACTGGCGGCCGTCCTGGTCGCGCGCGGCTTGCAGGCGGCGCAGGTTGGCGCGGAGTGGTTCGTGGTTGGCGTCTTTCGAATTGGGCTCGACCATCGTGACGATGGTGTGTTTCGAAACGAAGCGGGAGAGATCGTCGACGTGGCCGTGGGTATCGTCACCGACGATGCCGCGGCCGAGCCAGATGGTGTTGGGAGCTCCCAGGTAGTCGGCAAACGCTTTTTCGTAGTGCACGCGCGCCATGTGCGGATTGCGTTCCTGCACTTTGCTGAGCAGGCATTCTTCGGTGGTGAGGACGGTGCCGACGCCATTGACGTCGATGGATCCGCCTTCGAGGACGATGCGCGTGCCCTGTGAGAGCGGGCGGATTTCGTGGGCGTGCGCGGCTTTTGGCATCAGGCCGCCGATTTTTTCGTCGTAGCGCCAGTTGGAATATTTTGCCCATGCGTTAAAGCGAAACTTGAGGGCAGGGGCAGCCGAGCTTTGCTCGGCCTGTCCGGGTCTGAGACCCGGACCCACATGGTCCTTCTGCGCAGGCGTGAGGAAAATGCAACCTGAGTCGCGCAGCCAGACGCGGTTGGTGGGCCAGCGATGGAAACGGATATTGGCTGATAGGGCATCGGCTCGTTCGAGCACGCGACGCGCTTGGCGCGCGGCCGCGGCATCGTTCACGATCAACTCGACGTGTTCGTGCTTCGCCAGATTGCGGATGATTTCGGCATAGACCCACGGGATCGGTTCGAACCTTCCTGGCCAATCGCCATGATAGTGAGGCCAGGCCAGCCAGGTGGCCGCGTGCGGCTCCCACTCGCCGGGCATGCGGTAGCCGAGAGAGGCGGGAGCAGCGTCAACCCTAGTTAAAGCTTTGCTCGAAGATTTGCGGAGAGCTTTGGCCACGGTTCGTTCTCGTTCTGATCAGTCGTCCTAATCAATCTTGTCAATCAATCAAGCGGCTGGTGATGGGTGCGTAGGCATCGACGCGGCGATCCCGGAGGAATGGCCAGTTACGGCGGATGTCTTCGAGCGCTTTCAGGTCGACGTCGCCGATCAGAATTTCCTCGCGGTCGTGCGATGCTTCGGCGAGTACGCGGCCGAAGGGATCGCAGAAAAACGATCCGCCCCAGAATTCGAGGCCCTGGCCGGGAGCAGACTTGCCGCGAATGTTGCCGGTTTCGAATCCGACGCGGTTCACCACCGCGACATAAACGCCATTGGCGATCGCATGCGCGCGCTGGATCGTGCGCCAGGCGTCATGTTGGGCCACGCCGAACTCGGCCTTCTCCGCCGGATGCCAGCCGATCGCAGTCGGATAGAAAAGAATGGTCGCGCCCTGCAGGGCCGTCAGGCGCGCGCCCTCGGGATACCACTGGTCCCAGCAAACCAGCGTGCCGAGGCGTCCGGCGCTGGTGTCGAGAGCGCGGAAGCCGAGGTCGCCGGGCGTGAAGTAGAACTTTTCGTAGTAGAGCGGATCGTCGGGGATGTGCATTTTGCGGTAGAGGCCGCGCAGGGAGCCATCGCTGTCGAAGATGGCCGCAGTGTTGTGGTAAACGCCCGCCGCGCGCTTTTCGAATAAGGACGCGATCAGAACGACGCCGTAGTTTCGCGCTGCCGTCGCCAGCTTCTCGCTCGAGGGACCAGGAATCGGTTCGGCTAAATCGAACAAGGAATGATCTTCGCGCTGGCAGAAGTATTGGGTCTGAAAAAGCTCAGGCAGGCAGACGACCTGCGCTCCGCGCCCGGCAGCGTCGGCGACGCGGGTGATTGCCTTCTCGAGATTCTGTTCGGGCTCTGGGCCGCACGACATCTGGATCAATGCGACCCGAAATTTTTCAGGGGACACGCGTTTCCGACCTCCGCGAACAAATATAGCAGGAGAAAAGCTGGCATCTTTTAGTTCTCAGCCATCAGCCTTCGGCAAGACCCGGCGAAAGCCGTACGAATCACCCCGGATATTCCCCGATCTCGGCCGTCTAGTGCGGATTCCTATTCTTGTTCGGATTTCGGGATAAGAATCTTTTCACGCTCCAGAGTCGAGAAGATGGGCTAAAATCACTGCCGCCTCGAAATCAGCAGGCCACCACTTCCTCTGCAACGGACCGAGCAGCTGAAAACGCAAATCCAAACAACAGACAACGAGCAGATAACAAGGAGAAATCATGATTCGAAGATTCGGTATGTCCCTGCCAGCCGTCCTCGCAGTCGTGTCGCTCATGGGTATCGTTTGCCAGGCGCAGTCACGACAGACGTTGACGCGTCATGTGCGTGAAGTGGTACTGAACGGAGAGGCTCTGCCTGTGGGCCGCGTCCCGACCGCGCAGTCGATGCGGCTTGTGCTGGTTTTGCCGCTGCGCAATCAGAGTGAGTTAGACAGCTTTCTGAAAGACGTCTACGATCCTGCCAGCGCGTTGTATCGGCACTTCCTTTCGGTGGACGAATTCACCGCGAAGTTTGGACCCACGCAGGAAGATTACGACGCCGTCATCCATTTCGCCGAGGGGCACGGGTTGACTGTGGTTGGCACCTCGCCGAATCGGGTGAATATCGACGTCCGGGGATCGGTATCGAATATTGAGGAGGCGTTCCATTTGACGATGGGCCTCTACAAGCACCCCACCGAAAACCGCATCTTCTATGCTCCCGACCGGGAACCCACGCCAGACCTGGGTGTTCAGCTGTGGCACGTCTCCGGCCTCGATAACTATTCGATTCCGAAACCCGCCATGCATCGCGGTCAGGCCGCGCGGCCGAACGCCACGACGGGCTCCGGCCCAAGTGCTTCGTTCCTGGGCAGCGATATGCGAGCCGCCTACTACGGTGGAAGTCTGACGGGCAGCGGCCAGTCGCTCGGGTTGCTGGAGTACGCCGGAACCGATCTGGCCGACCTCACCACGTACTTCAAGAACGCGGGTCAAACGAATAACGTCCCCGTGACTCTCGATTCGACGGACGGCACGAGCACGAGTTGCCTCGCGTCCCAGAGCTGCGACGACACCGAGCAGACTCTCGACATGACGCAAGCGATCGGCATGGCACCGGGCTTGTCGAGCCTGGTGATGTATGTGGGATCGTCCGACTCCGCCATTTTCAACGCCATGGCCACGGCCAGCCCGCTCAACGCGCAGTTGAGTTCTTCGTGGACCTGGTCTCCGGCGGACCCGAGCACGGACAACCCGTATTTCCAGGAGTTCGCGACGCAAGGTCAAAACCTGTTTCAGGCGGCCGGCGACAGCGGCAAGTGGACCACTTCGGGTACGGCTTCTGAAATCTTCCCGGCGGATGATGTCTTCGTCACCTCAGTCGGCGGGACGGACCTGGATACCAGCGGGGC
>Ga0307476_10000393_pt1 | contig 35669 bp, 33 predicted proteins | sample atmos_gasesECM2C_2_FD_203314 | JGI IMG/M metagenome (GOLD analysis project Ga0307476, IMG submission 203314) | Hardwood forest soil microbial communities from Morgan-Monroe State Forest, Indiana, United States - atmos_gasesECM2C_05 | ecosystem: Environmental > Terrestrial > Soil > Temperate... | reverse complement strand
CCTCGCTGGCCGCGCTCGACACCTCCAGCTCATTCAATTCCCAGACCGCAAGCAGCAGCGACACCACCGCGCTCACCGCCACCGCCAGCTCTTCGGCTACGGCCGGGACCTACAGCGTCAGCGTCTCGACGCTCGCCAGCGCGCAGCAGCTGCTCTCCGGCGCCTTCAGCGGCGATGGCTCGAACGCGGTCGGCACCGGCACGCTGACATTGTCACTCGGGGGATCGAGCTTCCAGGTGCCCATCGGTAGCGGCGACGGCACGCTGGACGGCATCGCCGCGGCGATCAACTCTGCGAGCGGCAATCCCGGCATCACCGCCACGGTGCTTCAGGGCACCGACGGCTCGCACCTGGTGTTGTCGTCATCGCAGACCGGCGCAGCCAACACCATCCAGGTCGTCGAGAGCGACGGCGGCAACGGGCTCGCCGCGCTTACCTATGGCACCGGCAACACCACGCACTACACGCAGCAGACGCCGGCCCAGGACGCGAGCTTCACGATTGCAGGCGTACCGGGCACCAGCCCAACCAACACAGTCACGAACGCTGTGAGCGGGGTGACGCTGAACCTGCTGAACACGACCACGACGAACGGCCCGGTCACTCTGACGGTAAACGCGGATACCACGACCATCCAGAGCAACATTGCGAGCCTGGTCTCCGCGTACAATACGCTGCTCGGGGTCTTCAACACGCTCGGCGGCTACGATTCCTCGACCAGCACCGCAGGCCCCATGATGGGCAGCGGCCTGCTGCAGAACATCCAGAGCCAGATGAGCGAGGCGCTCTACTCCATCGTGCCCACCGGCTCCTCGACCTACAATTCGCTGGCGAGCATCGGCATCACCACCGGGAGTGATGGCACCCTGAGCATCAATCAGACGACCCTGCAGAATGCGCTCTCGACCAATCTCAACGCCGTGAGCTCGCTCTTCAGCGGCACCAAAGGCATCGCCTCGACGCTCAACACGCAGATCACCCAGGAGCTCGGGAGTGGCGGCGCTATCAGCGACGAGAGCAATTCGCTGACCCAGCAGGAAAATGCGCTTACCACCCAGAGCAACAATCTCAACACCCATATGTCGGCGCTGTCGGCGAGTCTGACGCAACAGTACAGCTCGCTGAACACCCTGCTGTCGTCGCTGCAGACCACCTCCGCCTACCTCACCCAGGCCTTCAACGAGTTGCCGCAGGTGCAGGGCAAGCAGAACGCCTGAGTTAAGTTGCTAAGCCGGCACGGACTTGGGTAGCGGGCAGCGTGCCTGGACGCTCAAGTTTCGGGGCACTGGGCCGTTACAAGAGGTAACGACGTTGGATGGAGTAGCGCGCCGTGACCTACGCTGGCAATGCGAAGCTCGCGGCCTACCGCAGCGTTCTGGCACACGTGGCGGTGAACGGCGCCGATCCGCACGGGCTGGTTCTCATGCTGATGGATGCCGCTCTCGAGCGCATGACCACGGCTCTCGGCTGCCTCGAGCGCGGCGACATCGTCAGGAAGACCAAGCTGCTGCACAGCTGCGTGCGGCTCCTGACGGAGCTTCGGGGCAGCCTCAACCTGCAAGACGGTGGCGAGCTGGCGGCCAATCTGCGCGGCCTCTACGACTACATGGTCGCCAGACTCCTGCTCGCGAACGCCACCAACGATCCGCAACGCATCACCGAGGCACTGGAACCGCTCAAGACGATTCGTTCCGCCTGGGTCGCAATCGGACCTGCCGGTCGGCAGGCGGCAGTCGTCCCGTAGGCCGCGACGCGCCGGCTCAAGCAAACGGCCCGGCGGCAACGCCCGTCCACGAACGAGTCACATGCTGCAACTCATCGGCTCACTGGTCGTCGTCGGATGCATCCTCGGTGGCTTCGTCGCCGAGGGCGGCCACATTCTCGCGCTCTGGCACCCGTTCGAGATTCTCATCATCGTCGGCTCGGCGATCGGCGCGTTCCTCATCAGCAACCCCATGAAGGTGATCAAGGCCGCGTTCCTGGGGGCGATCTCGCTGCCGAAGGGTCCGCGTTACAAGCGCGAGCACTACGTGATGCTGCTGCAGCTCCTTTACGACATCCTGGTGAAGATGCGCAAAGAGGGCGTGATGGCGATCGAGCGCGATATCGAGTCGCCGCTGGAGAGCGCCCTCTTCAAGAAGTATCCCCAGGTGCTGACCGATCACCATATGGTCGAGTTCATCACCGACTGCCTGCGACTCATCGTCGGCGGGAATCTTGATCCGCAGGAGCTCGAGAGTCTTCTCGAGTACGAGCTCGAGACGCACCACAAGGAAGCGCACGAGCCTGCGTACGCCGTGCAGAAGGTCGCCGACGCTCTGCCCGGTTTCGGCATCGTCGCCGCGGTGCTCGGGATCGTGAACACCATGGCATCGCTCGAAGGCGCTGACACCGCGACCATCGGTCACCGGGTCGGAGCCGCGCTGGTCGGCACGTTTCTCGGCATCCTGGTCTCCTACGGCTTCGTGGGGCCGATCGCGGCCGCGATGGAGCACATTGCCGCGGAGGAGGCCAAGGCGTTCGAAGTGGTGAAGATGGCGCTGGTCGCGAGCGTACGCGGCTATGCGCCACCCGTGGCAGTCGAGTTCGCGCGCAAGCTGCTCTTCAGTGAAGTGCGTCCGAGCTTCAACGACCTCGAGGCGCATCTCAAGGGCAAGAGCCGCGCGACCGTCACCAGCGTTCCCTCCGCCGGCGCAGCCGCGGGCAATTGATCGATCACCATGCCGCCCCGGCCGGAAAAGCGCGCGATCGTCATCGTCAAGCGCTACAAGCGCGGCGCGGCGGGGCACCACGGCGGCGCCTGGAAGGTCGCCTACGCGGACTTCGTCACGGCGATGATGGCCTTCTTCCTGGTGATGTGGCTCGTCACCGCCGTGTCGCGCGATCAGCGGGCCGCGATCTTCGACTACTTCAAGAACCCGAGCATGGAACCCGGCAAGAGTCCCAAGCCGGCGCCCGGCATGGCCGGTCCGGGCGGCGCCAGCACGAGCCCAATCAACCTGCGCGGCGGCCTCGACGCGCCGCGCACACTGCAGAGCCTCACTCCCGGTATCGGTGCGCCGATCGCGCCGCCGAAGCCTCCCGCCCTCGATGCCAGCGTGGAGGAGGATCTGCAGAAGGCGCGCGCCGCGGTCGCCTCCGCCGAGCGCAAGCAGCTCGAATCGCTCATGGATGACCTCAGGAAGGCGGTCGACCAGAGCCAGGCGTTGCAGCCGTTCAAGGACCAGTTGCTGCTCGACATCACACCCGAGGGACTGCGCATCCAGATCGTCGACAAGCAGAACCGCCCGATGTTCGACAGCGGCAGTGCGCGGCTCGAGCCCTACACGGTCTCGATCCTCGCTGAGCTCGCCAAGTATCTCAATACCGTTCCCAATCATCTCAGCCTGACCGGTCACACCGACGCCACTCCCTACTCTGGTGGCAGCGGTCGCACCAACTGGGACCTGTCGGCAGACCGTGCCAATGCCGCGCGCCGCGCACTCGAGGCCGCGGGCCTCTCCGGCGACAAGACGGCTCGGGTGGTCGGGCTGTCCTCGTCGGTCCTCTTCGACAAACAGGATCCCCGCAACCCCATCAACCGCCGCATCAGCATCATCGTGATGACACGCCAGGCCGAGAAAGATGCGGTGAAAACCGAAGCGATTCCCGACCTCGCCGTCCCGGGTCAACCAGGCCCCGCGGCAGGTCAGCAGCCGGCAGCCGCGAGCGGGGAGAAGCCATGAGCGCCTCGGGGCCCCAACGTTCCGGCGGCCCCGGGATGGTCGGGCGGGCAATGCGGCAAACCGCAGTAGCGGATGCCGCAGACCCTACCCTAATATTGTCTTTTTTTCGCCACGGACTCGGCAGTCAATAACAATCAATTCAGCGGGGGCGACCGTCGATGCGCTATTCGGAAAACAGAGAACGCAGCGCTGAGCTGCTGCGGCTGACGCTCGAGCTCATGGGGCGACAGTCCGCGTCGCTCCATCCCATGAGCTACGCGCTCTGGTACGAGCACGTCGCCGGCATCAACCCCTCGCTCAGCAAGGTCCTCGAGTCACGGCTGCAGACGAACCAGCCGCTGAGCGAGGACGATGTCTATGAGCTGCATTCGCGCTACATCGTGGCGCGCGACCTCGAGGCCCTCGAGCGGCTGCAGCGCAAGCTCCGTGATCTGCTCGAAGAAGCCGCGGAGGCCACGGCAGGTGCCGTTGAGAATACCGGACAGTACAGTGTGACTCTGGAGGAGACGCGCTCGCGCCTGGCCGGCGCGGTCGATCTCGAGAGCGTGCATTCAGTGATCGCCGAGCTCGTGCAGGAGACGGCGCGTATGCACTCAGCGACGCAGACCGTGACCGAGACCCTCGATGCGCGCACCGAAGAAGTGCGCGCGCTCACGCGCCAGCTCGAGCAGGCGCAGACCGAAGCGATGCTCGACCCGCTCACGGGGCTGAAGAACCGCCGCGGCCTCGAGCGCTCAGTCGAGGATCTGTCGAGCGCGGACGAGACCCTGGTCGGCACGGCCCTGCTGCTCGCGGATATCGATCATTTCAAAGAGATCAACGATGCGCACGGGCATCTGCTCGGCGACAAGGTGTTGCGCAGTACCGCGCATATGCTGCAGTCGAACATCAAGGGTCGCGACCTGGCCGCCCGCCTCGGTGGGGACGAATTCGCGGTGCTGCTGAAGCGGACAACGATCGAGGGCGCCTGCATCCTCGCCCAGCAGATCCGCAGCGCCATTGCCGCCGGGCGCTTCCGCGGCATCGATGGCCGGGAGCTCCCGGGCACGGTGTCACTGTCGGTGGGTGTGGCGGTAGGCCGTGCCGGCGATACACTGGAGAGCCTGCTGGCACGCGCCGATGCCGCGTTGTACGAGGCGAAGCGCAAGGGACGTAACCGGGTTGCGACCGAGGCCGGTGCTGCCTGACCGGCGCCCCCGGTGACTTCGAGCCGCCGTGCCGCCGGTTCACGCCTGGTTCGGCGTGATCGGCCTCGACACGAACACCGCCAGGCCGCTGAGGCAGTCATCCCAGCCCCGCTGGTGTCGGTCACGGCTCCGGTCGTCCCGGATGCGCTCATGCGTGACGATCACCTCGGTCTGCTCGCCGCGAGGCTCGAAACGCACCGTCACGCGCTCGGCGCTTTCCGCCGATTCGAGGCGCCACGAGTAGACGAGCTCCCGAGGAGGCTCGACCCTGAAGAACTCGCCGCTGATCCACACCGTCGCCCCGTCCGGAAACCGATTCGCAATTCGATAGTGGCCGCCGACGCGCAGGTCGACTTCCGCGGCGGTGCACACGACGCCCTTAGGTCCCCACCAGCATTGCAGCTCGAGCGGCTGCGTCCATGCCTCGAAGAGACGCTGCGGTGAGGCGGCGATCGTGCGGCGCACGATGAGCACCAACGAGTGATCAGCGCTTTTCGGCATAGCGCGCCAACGCCTCGAGGCTCTCGTCCCAGAAGGCACGATAGTGATCGAGCCACTCACGCGCCGACTTGAGCCGCCGCGGATCGAGGGAGCAGCGGTGAACGCGCCCGTCCACGGTGCGAGTCACCAGTCCCGCCTCCTCGAGCACACGGATGTGACGCGAGACCGCCGGCAGCGACATGGCAAAAGGCGCCGCCAGTTCGGTGACCATCGCCGGGGAGCGCGCGAGGCGCGCGAGCAGCGCCCGGCGGCCGTGGTGACCCAGGGCGTGAAACACAGCATCGAGCTGTGCCTCGCTGGCCGAAGGCTGGCGAGCGTGAGAGCGACTTGACGTCATGGGAGATATTAAACTATCTTATTTAATATAACATCAAACACCCGGATCTGCCAATGCGTACGCGCACGAGCCTGCTGCTGATGTCCTTGGTGGCGACAATTCCCTCCCTGGGCGAGCGCGCGAGTGCAGCCGAGGCCGCGGAGGTACTGCGCGCCGACGCCCAGGCAATCCATCAGGAGGTGGACTTCGCAGCTGACTGCGGACGTATCTATCACGCGCTCACCGACGCGCGCGACTTCGACGCCCTCACGCGCCTCAGCGATGCCGTCACCCTGGTCACGGATCCGAAAGCCAAGCCGACCGCGATCAGCGACCAGGTCGGCGGCCCCTTTACCCTCTTCGGCGGCTACGTTACCGGGCGCAATCTGCAGGTGATTCCCGGCACCCGTCTGGTACAGGCCTGGCGGGCCGCCAGCTGGGACGCGGGCGACTATTCGGTGGTGCGCTTCGAGCTGCAATCACAGACCCGCGGCTGCCGGATCGTCTTCGATCACCGCGGCTTCCCGCAGGACCAGGGCAAGAGCCTTGCCTATGGCTGGCGGGTGCATTACTGGGAGCCTCTGGCGAAGCTCCTCGCGCAGCACTGAGTGTGAAGTGCGCGCCCGGCTCAGACGTTGAAGCGGAAATGGATCACATCGCCCTCCTGGACGAGGTACTCCTTTCCCTCGAGACGCATCTTTCCCGCATCGCGAGCCCCGCTCTCGCCCTGGCAAGAGAGGTAGTCGGCGAAGCTGATGATCTCGGCGCGGATGAAGCCGCGCTCGAAATCGGTATGAATGACCCCTGCTGCCTGCGGTGCGCTGGCGCCGCTGCGCACCGTCCAGGCGCGCACTTCCTTCGGACCTGCGGTGAAGAAAGTCTGCAGGCCGAGCAGCCGATAGCCCGCGCGGATCACGCGGTTGAGTCCCGGCTCCTCGAGTCCGAGCTCGGCGAGAAACTCGGCGCGCTCGTCCTCCTCGAGCTCGGCGATCTCGGCTTCGATCGCCGCGCACAGCGGCACCACCAGCGTTCCCTCGCGCGCCGCCCGCTGCTCGAGCGCGGTGAGTCGCGGATTGTCGCTGAAGCCGTGCTCGTCGACGTTCGCCACATACATCACCGGCTTCGCGGTGAGAAGTTGCAACTCGCGTAAGTCCCGTCGCTCCTCGTCGGTGAGCTCGAGCGCGCGCACCGGCTTCGCCTGGTCGAGCTGCGCCTTCACCCGCTCGAAGAGCGTGCGGCGGCGAAGCGCCTCCTTGTCGCCGCTCTTCGCGGCCTTGGTGGCGCGCTCGAGGCCCTTCTCGAGCGTCGCAAGGTCTGCGAGCGCGAGTTCGGTATCGACCGTCTCGACATCGGAGGTCGGGTCGACCCGACCGGCGACGTGGATCACATCCGTGCTCTCGAAACAGCGCACCACGTGCGCGATCGCATCGACCTCGCGGATGTGCGCGAGGAATTGATTGCCGAGACCCTCGCCCTGCGAGGCCCCCGCGACCAGTCCCGCGATGTCGACGAACTCCACTGTCGTAGGCACTACTTTCTGCGGCTGGGCGATGGCCGCGATCTGCGCGAGGCGCGGGTCCGGAACCGGTACGACGCCAACGTTGGGCTCGATGGTGCAGAAGGGATAGTTCTCCGCCGGAATACTCGCCCGGGTGAGTGCATTGAAGAGTGTCGACTTGCCGACGTTCGGCAATCCGACGATGCCACAGCGGATCGGCATTGAGCGGCGTGTCCTTCAGGAATCGGTGGGTGCGTCGGGCAGCAGGTCGCGGCTGTGCAGGCGGTTCATCGCGATCTGTGCGCCCTCGGTGACCATGACCGGCAGCATGTCGGCGGCCGCGAGCAGCGCTTCCTCGATCAGCGCGGCGTCGGCGGCCGACGGGCGGCCGAGTACGTAATCGAGCACCTGCGCACGATCGCCCGGATGTCCGATGCCGATGCGCAGCCGCCAGAACGCATCGCCCATCTGCGCAATTACGTCGCGCATGCCGTTGTGGCCGGCAGCGCCTCCGCCTCGCTTGAGGCGCACGATGCCGGCGGGGAAGTCGAGCTCGTCGTAGGCGACCAGGATTGCCTCCAGCGGCACCTTGTAGAAGGACGCGACGCTGCGGACCGGATCGCCGCTATGGTTCATGTAGCTCATCGGCTTGAGCAGCCAGACTTCAGTCTCGGCGATGCGCGCACGGGCGAGCTCGGCGCGATGGCGCGGCTCGCTGCGAAACGTCGCGCCGTGGCGCGCGGCAAGCTCATCGACGAAGTGAAAGCCGGCGTTGTGACGCGTGCGCGAGTATTCGGTGCCGGGGTTGCCGAGCCCGACTATCAGCTTGAGCGGCTCACCTGCCATGTCGTGTTACTACCGGCGGAAACGCCGCCGGCCGACTTCGGATACTCCCGAAGCGGCCGGCGGACGATATGCGCCTCGCGATCGCCGCGAGCTACTTCTTGCCGCCCTTCTCCTTGGGCGCGGCCTTGCCACCGCCGGCTTCCTTCTTCTCCTCGCCCTTGCGGGCTTCGCCGCCCGCAGCTCCAGCGGCCGGAGCAGCCCCGGGCGCACCCGGTGCGGCCCCTGCCGCGGGAGCGGCCCCCGGCGCGCCAGGCGCCGCCGGCGCCGCACCTTCGGCGGGCACGGCTGCGGCCACCTCTGCGGCGACGGGCTCGGGCTCCTCGGCGCGAGGTGCGTGGATCGATACGACCGGATCATTGCGTCGCGTGAGCTCCGGGATCGTGACTCCGTTCGGCAGCGGGACGTCCTTGAGGAACTTGGTGTCGTTGAGGTTCATCTCCGAGAGGTCGAGCTCGAGGAACTCGGGCAGATCCTTCGGCAGGCAGCTCACCTCGACATCGGTGCGCATGTGAGAGACCACGCCCCCCTGCGTTTTCACGCCGGGCGATGCGCTCTCACCCTTGAAGTGGATCGGCACGCGTATGCGGAACTTCTCGTTCTCCACCACGCGCTGCAGGTCGACGTGCACGACGAGATTGCGCGCCGGATGCATCTGCACGTCCTTGATGATCGCTTCGTGAGTCTGATCGCCGATCTTGAGTCGCACGATTGAGGAATAGAAGCGCTCATCGCCAATCATGGTGAGGAGGTTCTGCTGATCGAGGACCAGCGACTGTGCCCCCTGCTTGGCGCCATAGAGGATGGCCGGAACCTTGCCCGCGTGACGCAGGCGGCGGCTCGCACCTTTGCCTTGCGTCGCGCGGATGTCCGCGCCGAAAGTGTATGAAATACGCATAACTCCACTTCTCCGTTGATGACTGTAACTGCGCCGGTTCGCGACCAAACCCGCGCCTCCAAAAACCTGGTCGACCACGTCTGTCGACCGTACGCCGCTCAGTCGACGTACATCGAGCTCACCGACTCCTCGTCGCGGATACGGCGGATGGTCTCCGCCAGCAGCTCCGCGACCGACAACTGCCGGATGCGCCCCGCGCGGCGCGCGGCTTCGCTCAGCGGGATGGTGTCGGTGACCACGAGCTCATCGAGCGCCGACTGCGAGATCCTCTGCACCGCATCGCCCGAGAGCACCGCGTGGGTGATGTAGGCGACCACCTTGACCGCTCCGCCCTCCTCCTTCAGCGCCTTCGCTGCCTGACAGAGCGTGCCCGCAGTATCGACCATGTCGTCGACCAGCATGCAGGTCTTGCCCTCGACCTCGCCGATGATGTTCATTACCTTCGACTCGTTGGGCCGCGGGCGGCGCTTGTCGATGATCGCGAGCTCCGCGTCGTCGAGCCGTTTGGCGAAGGCACGCGCGCGCGCGACACCGCCGACATCGGGCGAGACCACCACCACGTCGTGGTAGTCCTGTTTCCACGCATCGCCAAGCAGCACCGGCGAGGCGTACACGTTGTCCACGGGGATATCGAAGAATCCCTGGATCTGGTCCGAGTGCAGGTCGATCGTCAGCAGCCGGTTGACCCCCGCGCTCGAGATCATGTTGGCGACGAGCTTCGCCGTGATCGCCGAGCGCGTTCCCTTGATGCGGCGGTCCTGCCGCGAGTAGCCGAAATACGGCATGACGCCGGTGATGCGCGCCGCTGAGGCTCGCCGGCAAGCGTCCACCATCACCAGCAGCTCCATCAGGCTGTCGTTTGCAGGCGGGCAGGTCGACTGCACGATGAAGACATCGCGTTCGCGCACGTTCTCCATCAGCTCGATGTTGACCTCGCCGTCGCTGAAGCGTCCGATAGACACGCGCCCGAGCGGCGTCTGCAGACTCCGCGCGATGTCGTGCGCAAGCGCCGGGTTTGCGTTGCCGGCAAACAGCGCCAGTGTGTCGCTGCTGGTCATAAGTCTCCGCGCATCGCCCCCACCCGACTCGATACTCACCACGACTCAGCGCTCCGCAGGGAGCTGGCTGGGGTGGAAGGATTCGAACCTCCGAATGGCGGGATCAAAACCCGCTGCCTTACCACTTGGCGACACCCCACCCGAGACCGCCCCACCCAACTGCACCGTCGCACCTGGTGCGTGGTTCCCGCCCGTCCGTCCGTGGCCGGGCGTTCGCCGCTTCGCGGCTCACCCTTGATCGCGCTCTCGCAGCGAAAGGAAAGAATGCGGCCCCGCAGATCTTACAGCCGCCTCAGGCCGGTCGCCGCTGCCGCAACTGCTCGTGTACGGGCGAGCGGCTCAATGCCCGCGCGACGAAGCTCTTCCAGCGGTCGGGCACCCGCGCCGCCACCCGTTCGGCCTCGGCTGCGCCCTGAAACACGGCGAACACACACGAGCCCGTGCCCGTTAGGCGAGGCTGCGCGAAGCGCGAGAGCCACGCGAGTGCCTCCGCCACCTCCGGCGAGCGGGCCCGCACCACGGGCTCGCAGTCGTTGCGGCCCCCTGTCTCAAAAAAGGCGCGTATTGTGATGAGGGAGGAATTTCGTGTCAATTCAGGGCTCTGGAACACCTCGCGGGTACTCACTCCGACCCCCGGATAGAGGATCAGATACCAGCGATCGGGCAGCTCCACCCGCATCAGCCGCTCCCCGACTCCCTCGGCCCAGGCGTTCGAACCCTGAACAAAAACAGGCACATCCGCTCCAAGCGGCAGCGCGAGGGCCGAAAGCGCCGGTAGCGTCAGGCCGCACCCCCAGAGCTCGTTGAGGGCGAGCAGGGTGGTGGCGGCATCGGAGCTTCCCCCCCCAAGGCCGCCGCCCGTCGGGATCCGTTTCGTGACGGCGATGCTCGCCCCGTAGGGGCTGCCGGTCGCCTCCTTCAAAGCCCGGGCGGCGCGCACGGTGAGATCGGCCTCCGGCTCGATGTCCGCAGATCCCGCGGTGCGCTCGATGCGTCCGTCCTCGCGGGGCTCGATGGCGATCGTGTCGCATAGGTCGATGAGCTGAAAGAGTGTCTGCAGCTCGTGGTAGCCGTCTGCGCGACGGCCCGTGATGTGCAGGAAGAGATTGAGCTTTGCCGGGGCGGGCCAGCGCGTCTCCGTTTCCGGCCGGCGCTCTGCCGGGGCGCTCACGGCTGCCAGTTGTCGACGAGAAGCCGCACGCGCACCGCCTCGCGCTCGAGTGTGAGTCGCGCGGGAAGCGGCTCACCACTCGCGCTCGTGTAGGCGTTGTAGTCGACGTGCCAGCCCGATTGTGTGAGCTGACTCAGGTGCTGTTGAGTCGGATCGAGAGCCTCGGTGGCCGGCTGCGCCGGATCGGGAACGCCGAGCACCCAGTAGCGGAGCGAGGAGATCGGCGGATCGAATCCGAGTCGCTGCGCGAGAGCCGCATGTGCCGCATCGCTCTGCATCTCCTCCCCGCGCGAGGTGACGAGGTGCAGCTCATCGCCCGATGCGCTGATCTGGGCTCCGCCGACTCCCAGCGGACCCTCGAGCGTCACCTGCGAGCGTGGACCATCCTGCACCCAGCGGAGGTTGGCATTGAAGCCCTCGTTCCCCGTGGCGACGGCGACACGGCCGCTCAATACAAAGTGCGCGCGCGCCTGCAGCTGCGGGCGCCGTACCTGCCAGCTCTCCGCTGCGGGCTGCTGGGGGGGAACGGTGCGGCAACCGGCGACTGCGGCGACGAGGAGCAGAGTGTTGAGTGACAGAAGCGCCCGGAGCCACGGCGGTGCGCCGGGCCCCGGCGGTGCGCTAATGCGCATCGGTCAGGAACCGTTGCAGTGTCGCCTTGAGCTGTTTCGATTCCGGATCGCGCGCCAGAGCTGCAGCCCAAACGCGGCGCGCGTCGTTGTGTTGGCCGCTCACCCAGAGCGCCTCGCCCCAGTGGGCAGCGATCTCGGCGTCATGGCCGAGAGCGTAAGCCCGTGCCAGAGTGACGGCGGCGCCCTTGGCATCACCCTCGCGGAAGTGCACCCAGCCGAGGCTATCGAGGGCGGCGGGATTATCGGGCATGACCGTGAGGGCACGCCGGATGAGTGACTCGGCGTGGGGCAGCTCGAGAGTGTGATCGGCGAGGGTGTAGCCGAGCGCGTTCAGTAGCGTCGGATCGTCTGGCCGGTCCGCGAGCATGTGCTCGAGCGCCTCGACCGACTCGTGTACGTGGCCTGCCTCTTCCAGGATCACCGCGCGATCGTATTCGATCTGCGGGTGCTCGGGGTGGCGCTCGAGCTCTGCCGCCAGCAACGCGAGACCGGTATCCGCCTCACCGTGATCGGCGAGCAATCGCGCCTTGGCGAGAGTCAGGTCGAGCTCGTCCTCGGGATGATCGGCGGCGTAGTCATCGAGCAGCGCGAGTGCCTCCGTGCGCGCGCTGCGATCGAGCAGCAGCGCAGCAGCGCGCGAGCGTGCCGAGAGCGCTACGGTTGAGTCGTAGAGGCGGCGGTAGGCCGCGATCGCCGCATCGGTATCGCCGTCGCGCGCGGCGATGTCGGCGAGATAGAGCGCCGCGGCATCGTTGCCTTCGCCGGTCGTGACCAGCTCGCTGAAGCGCTGGCGTGCTTCCTTGAAGTCGCCGGAGTTGAAAGCGAGCAGCGCGAGCCGACGGTCGACCTCGGCCGTCGGCGCGCCGTGTGCGCGCAGATGCTCGAGCTGCTGATGCGCCTCCTCGCTGCGATCGAGCGAGGCCAGGATCTCCGCCAGATCGAAACCGCCGCGCGTGGCATCGTCCGCCTGTTCCTGACGGGCAGCGGCAACCGCCTTCGAGGCATCCCCGCGCATGACATAGGCACGCGCGACAACGCGCAACGCCGCCAGGTCATTCGGTGCCATCTGGAGCGCCCGCTTCGCATAGGCTTCGGCCCGGTCGCCGTCGTAAGCGGCGAGCGAGAGCTCGCCGAGCAGGATGAGGGTGTCCGGAGAGTTGGCGTTCGGCTCGAGCGCCCCACTCATCGCAGTGAGCACGGCAGGAGCGTCCGACTCCTCGAGCAACAACGCCGTCAGCTCGGTCATGCTCTTTGCGATCTTGTCCGACGGCCGCCCGGCAACCCTCGGTGATGCGGTCTCTCCGTCGGATGGCGCTGAGGCGTCGCCTTCCGGCGAGGGAATCACGCCCGGCGCGGAAGGGGCCGTGGCGCCGGGCCCGGAGGGTGTGGTAGCCCCCGGCTTCGGCTGCGGGGTCGCCCGTATCGCATTGAGCTGCTCTTCCGCCCGCCAGAACTCACGGATGGCGCCACGGGCCTCGGCGGTGCGGTAGAGTTTGAGCGCTACGGCTGCAAAGAGCGCGTTGGCCTCGGGGTCGGTCGGAGCGAGCGAGCGCCAGCGGTTCGCGGCCTGCCAGGCGGCCGGCAGATGCTCGCATGCCATGGCGACCTGTGTGGCTCGCTGTGCCAGTTTCGCATCGCCGACGGCGGCAGCCTGCGTATAGCTCTCGGCTGCAGCGCGGCAGTCGCCGCGCTTGAGCGCCGCCTCCGCCATCACGGTGAGCGCGGTCGGGTCGGTGGACGGCGGGGGCGGCACGGTTTGCTTGGGTCGATTCGCGGCACAGCCCGCGAGCACCGCGAGCGCGGCGAGCAGAGCCAGCCCCGGCACGCGGGCAGCGCGGCAGAGGCACACTAGCGGCTGAATCATGTGGCCAATCATACGCGTTGATGAATATATGACCTTCGAGAGTGTCGTGCATTGCGCAACTTGTCACAAAGTACAGACATCCCGGAGAATGCCGCGCCCCGTCATTTGAGCGCACCAGCACCTCATCTCAGCGCATCAGCGCAACAACGCGCTCCCCGGCCATGAAAGAAAGCATCCGCCAGCGTCTGCAGCAAGCAACCGACCGCTTCGAGGAGGTCGGGCGCATGCTCTCGAGCGCGGGCCTGGACGGGGGCTCTCAGCAGTTCCGCGAGCTCTCGATGGAGTACGCGCGTCTGCAGCCACTGGCAGAGGCGCTGCAGCGCTACCATGGGCTCGAGCGCGAGCTGACGGCGGCGCGCGAGCTCGAGGCCGACAACGATCCGGGCATGCGTGCCCTGGGAAGCGAGGAAGTGACCCGGCTCGTCGCCGCGCTCGCGGCCTCAGCCGACGAGCTGCGGCAGTTGCTGCTGCCGAAGGATGCGCGCGATGAGCGCAACATATTTCTCGAAGTCCGCGCCGGCACCGGCGGCGATGAGGCCGCCATTTTCTCCGGCGACCTTTATCGCATGTATGCCCGCTATGCGGACTCGAGGGGCTTTGCCGTCGAGGTGATGAGCGAGAGCCCCGGCGAGCACGGCGGCTATCGCGAGATCATCTGCCGCATCGCCGGCAAAGGCGCGTTCTCGCTGCTGAAATTCGAGTCGGGGACTCATCGCGTGCAACGCGTGCCGGCGACCGAGGCGCAGGGACGCATTCACACCTCCACGTGCACCGTGGCGATTCTTCCCGAGCTCGATGAGGTCGACGACGTCGAGATCAACCCCGCCGATCTGCGCATCGATACTTATCGTTCTTCGGGAGCCGGCGGGCAGCACGTCAACAAGACCGATTCCGCGGTGCGCATCACGCACCTGCCGAGCGGCATAGTGGTGGAATGCCAGGATGAGCGCTCTCAGCACAAGAACCGCTCGCGCGCCATGGCGCTGCTGAAGGCGCGGCTGCTCGCTGCCGAACAGGAGCGGCAGCAGACCGCCCAGGCCCACGCGCGCCGGCTTCAGGTTGGGAGCGGCGATCGTTCCGAGCGAATCCGCACCTACAACTTTCCGCAGGGTCGCGTGACCGATCATCGCATCAACCTGACGCTCTACAAGCTCTCGCAGATACTCGACGGGCAGCTCGATGAGCTGATCGGCGCGCTGCAGCAGGAGCACCAGGCTGAGCTCCTGGCGGAGGAAGCGTGAAGCGCGGGAGCGGCCGGGCCACGCCGCGGAGCCCGGTGGGCGAGGCGTCCCGATGAAGGAGCCCTCCGCCGCGCTCAGCGTAGACAGTGTTACCGGCATCGACGTCTCGTTGGCCGTAGCAGGGCCCGGAGCGCGCTCGTTCGCCTTCATCATCGACTGGCACATCCGACTGATCCTGGCGCTAGCCTGGTACGTCGTGGCTGGAGTCGTCAGTAATGCCGCCTTCTCCCTTGCACCGTCGCCGGGACACTCGCAGCGCTGGTTCACGGTAGTGGTGATTCCGGCGCTCGCGCTCTATTTCCTCTACCACCCGGCGGTCGAGCTCGCGATGCGCGGGCGCACCCCGGGCAAGCGCCGTGTTGGCATCCGCGTTGTCACACGCACCGGCGAACCGCCGGGCGCTGGCGCCCTGCTGGTGCGCAACATCTTCCGCCTCATCGACAGTCTGCCGGTCTTCTACGGGGTGGGGCTGACGCTCATGGTGCTGACACGCGACAGTCTGCGCTGTGGTGACATGGCCGCGGGAACGCTGCTGGTGTACGAGGGAGGCGCCGCCGACACCGAGCTGCTGCACGATGCGGCACAACGGATTGGCAGGCTCGATACAGCGGGCGCGGAGATCGCTGCCGACTTGCTGAAGCGCTGGAGCAGCCTGGTGCCCGAGGCACGTATCCGCCTCGCGCGACAACTGCTGCAGCGCTATCTCGGAGCCGAGGCCGATTTGAGCGAGGGCGATGAACTGCAATGGCGCTCGCGTCTCGAGCGACTGGCCCGACCGTGAGACGCGGTGCGGACCCGGCGGCCCGGCAGCAAGCGCTGGCCGCCGCGCTCCTCAGGCGGGCGCGCACCTGGCAGGAAGCCGACGCGCGCGCCAAGCGCTTCGCGCGCGGACGCACCGGCGACGCCGCAGATGCCGTACAGCTCGTCGAGGACTATCGGTTGCTGGCGCACGACGTTGCGCGGGCGCGGACGCTCATGCCCGCGACTCGCACGCGCGAGTACCTCGAGAACGCCTACGCGCGAGCCCACGCGACGCTGCACCACGGCGCCTGGCGCGCCGGCGCGACGCTGCGTGCACTGCTCGTACAGGAGGTTCCGGCGGCGATGCGCTGGCTGGCGCCCTATCTCGCATGGACGGCGCTCATCTTCACGCTCGCCGGTTGCGCGGGCTATGCGCTGGTCCACCGTTATCCGGAGCTGATCGCTCTTTTCGCCTCACCGCAGATGATCGCGAGCGTCGAGGGCGGCAAGCTCTGGACCGAGGGACTCCTCAATGTCGTGCCCTCCTCGATCCTGTCGGTCGAGATTCTGACCAACAACATCGTCGTGAGTCTCTTCGCCTATTGCCTCGGATTTCTCTTCGGGCTGGGCACGCTCTACATCCTCGGCCTGAACGGCATGATGCTCGGGGCTGTCTTCGCCTTCGTCGGCGAGCACGGACTGGCGCGCGAGCTCCTCGGTTTCATCGTGCCGCACGGTTGCGTGGAGCTCTCGGTGATGTGCCTCTCGGGCGCCGCCGGTGCCGCGATCGGCGAGGCGCTCATCCGGCCGGGCCCTGGCGGCCGCCTCGAATCCTTTCGCGCCGCGTCACTGCGCTCCGGCGTGATCCTGCTCGCCTGTGCGCTGCTCCTCGTCGGCGCCGGACTGATCGAGGGATTCGTCTCGCCCGATCCGCGCATCTCGTTTACCGCGCGGATCGCGATCGGTGTCGGCTACTTCGCGTTGATGGTCGCGTTTCTCACCGGGAGGCTGTGGGGGCGAGGTGCTCCGCCGGCGCGCAACCCGCCGGCGGCGAGCTCAAGCTAAATCCGCCTCGACCGCCGCAACGCCTCGTAACGCGCGAACAGCGCTGATTCGAGACGCTCGGCGGATGCCGCCACCACTGGCGCACCGAGCCGCTGCAGGAGCGCGCGCTGGCGTGCGGCGCGCGCCTCGTGCTCGGCGGCAGCCAGCGCCACCCAGGGATCTTGCCACTCCCGCGACTCGGTACGCGCCAGCGTCTCGATCTCGCCGCTGTGCACACCGGCCACCAACACCAGGTGCGGCGGCGCAAGCAGCCGTACCGCGCGCGCAAGCGCCGCGGCGTTGTTGGAGTCGTCGAGGTCCGTGAGCAGCACGATCAGCGCACGCTGCCGCAGGAGATTGCGGATGCTCACCGCCGCTTCCATCGGAGCCGACTCCCGCGGCTGCACCGAGAGCCCTGCGAGCGCCTGCCGCAGCCGGGCCACGGCGGGCAACCCCCTCGCCGGCGCGCAGCTTGCCAGCACGCGCTCGGCGAAGACCACGAGCCCGATGCGATCGTCGTTGTGAACCACGATCTCGGCGAGGCGGGCGGCCGCGTTGCTGTACACGCCGAGCCGGTCGAGCGCACCCGCGCGCACGCGGCTCAAGCGTCCGGCGTCGATCGCCACCAGGATGTCGAGGTGTTGATCCTCGCTGTAGTCGCGGCTGACAAGAGCGCCGCTGCGCGCGCTTGCCTTCCAGTCGATACGGGTCAGCGGATCGCCGCGCTCGTAGGCACGCAATTGGTAGAGCTCCTGTCCGGCGCCGGCGACGCGCCGCGCCCGCGCCCCGGCGGCGAGCCCTGCGACCCGCGCGCGGCCCCGCAATGTGTCGGGCGCGACCAGGCAGCGGCCGTGAGGCGCCAGGCTCGCGTCCCACCAGGCGAGAGCCAGTGGCCCGCGCACCCGTGCCGGCAACGGCGGCCACTGCTGCGGTCCGAGTCGCACGGGCAGGAGCGGCAGAGGATCTGCCAGTGAGGCATGCGCGCCTATGGCCACTCGGCGCACGGTTCGCGCCGCCTCGAGGCCGGGCGGAGTCAGTGGGGCGTACTCGAGCGAGAGCGGGCGGTCGGCCCGATTCGTGAGCACCACTGCACCGCCCTGCAGCCTGCCGAGATAGGCCGAGGACGCCGTATCGATGCGCGCCTGCGGCACAAGGCGGCGCACCAGCAGACCCTCGAGCGCGAGTCCGAGCAGCAGCAGCGCCGCCGGCACCCGCCACAGCAGTGAAAGCTCGCGGTCACTCGACCAGATCGCAGCAATCGCGATCACCGCGGTCAATAGCACCAGTGCGTAGCTGCGTCGCGCGAGATGCATCGACTTGTCTCAGCGCGGAACGGGGGTCGTTGCCAGGAGATTCTCCACGACCTGCGCATCGCTTACGCCCTCGAGTGTCGCTTCGGGTGTCAGCACCAGGCGATGCGAGAGGACCCAGGGAGCAACCTGCTTCACATCGTCAGGCGTGACGAATTCGGCGGCGCGCAGTCCGGCGGCGACACGCGCCGCCTTGACGAGTGCCAGCAGCCCGCGCGTCGACAGCCCGAGCGCGAGGCGCGGGTGCTCGCGGCTGGCTGCGGCGAGATCGAGCACGTAACCGCCCAGCGCCTCGGAGACGTGAAGCCGCTCGGTGAGCGCGCGCGCCTCGGCGAGCAGTGCGCGGTCCACCACCTCGACAGCATCGAGCGCCGCGTGCGCGGGCGTCAGCACGCCGCCGTAGCGAGCGAGGATCTCGCTCTCCGCGGCCCGCTCGGGATATCCCATGTCGATGCGCAGCATGAAGCGATCGAGCTGCGACTCAGGTAGCGGGAAGGTGCCCTCGAACTCGCGTGGATTCTGCGTCGCCAGCACGATGAAATCCTCGGGCAGCGGCAGCACGGTGCGCTCGACGCTCACCTGCCGCTCCTCCATCGCCTCGAGCAGCGCCGACTGGGTCTTGGGGCCGGCACGATTGATCTCGTCGACCAACACGACGTCGGCGAACAGCGGTCCGGGGCGGAAGGCGAAGCTGTGTGCCGTTGGATCGAACACATGCACACCGATGATGTCGCTCGGCATGAGGTCGGCGGTTCCCTGGATGCGCTTGAACTCTCCACCGAGCGAACGTGCCAGCGACTTCGCGAAGAGCGTCTTGCCGAGCCCGGGCACACCCTGGATCAGTACGTGCCCGCGCGCGATCAGTGCAACGACCAGCGCGTCCACCGCCGGCTCGACTCCGACCACGACGCGTCCGAGCTGCTGCGCGAGCGCTTCCCGGAGCCGCTGGATCGCGGTGACTGTCGTAGTCATTGGGCCAGCTGCCTTTCGGTGCGGACGATGAGATTGTGCAGCCGGGTGAGCGGTACGCGGCGATCGCGGCGCGCGGCGTCGTGCCATTCGCGCAGCTGCTGCACGTCGGGGCGTGCCAGGCGCGAGTTGTTCTCGAGCCACTCCCACAGCTGCTCGTCCGAACCTTGCTCCCCGCTCGCAGGAGCTCGGGCCACGATGCCGCCGAGACGCTGCAGGAATTGCTCGAGCATGCGACGTGCCGCAGCGGCCGGGCTCAGCACGCGCGCGAGAAACAGTCCCGTGGTCCTCACCAGCTCGAGCTCGCGAGGCGCGCTCGCCCGCACGGCGGGGACCTGCAGCTGCGTGCCGCCAAGCACCCAGATGAGCCAGACGCTGGCGATGACGGCGAGCGTGCCATAGAGACGTCGATCGCGGTAGAAAGTCGCAGGGTCGTAGGCGGTCGTAAGCCCCTGGTGCTCATCGTCGAACACCACGGCACCGCCAGGCGACACGCTCGCCGCGACCAGGTTGGCAAGCAGCCGGGCATTGTCGGCGAGGCCCAACGCTCGATTGCTGAAGAGGGAGCCGAAGGCACTGACGACAATCGTGCCCTCGCCCTCCGCGAGGACCCAGAATGCGTCCTGACCACTGCCCTCTTCATGCGCGAGCGCGAGCGCGAAGCCGTCGCGCGGTATCCTGACCGTGTTGCCGAACGGGGCGTAGTTCGAGAACGCCACCGCCTGTCTGACACCGGTGAAATAGGGATGCGGGCGGTTGGGCACGAGGCTGCTGCGCTGCGGACGGGTGAGCTCGGTGGTGAGTCGCGCCATCCGTGCGGACGGCGGCTCGTGCTGCTCGTTCGGCGCCGGCTGTCGCGCTGCCGGTTGTTGCGGCGCCGCTTGCCGTGATGCCGGTCTCCGCGCTGCCGGCGGCGTGACGCGCGCGGCCTCGGGAACCATCGAAAGCCCGGTAAGCAGCTCGAGGTCGTGGCTCATCACGAAGGGAAACTGTCCCCAGGGAGGCCGGTCGCGCAGCGCCGCAAGCACGAGCAGCGTGTTGCCGCTGCGAATCCAGTTGTCGAGCGCCACTAACTCGTTAGTACCGAAGTTGACGGCCGCAGGCAGACTGATGACCAGCAGGTTACCGCTTGCCGGAAGCTCATGGTGTTGCGCCAGCGAGCCGAAGCGCTCGCGCAACGAGACGGCCCGCACTCCCTCGAGCTGCAGCCAGCTCGCGGCGCCGCGCAGTCCGTCGCCAGCGCGCTCGGCGGTCGTTGGTGTGGAGACGCGTCGCCCGGCGAGCGAGTCGCTGCGCAGAAAGAGCGTACCGAAGAGCAGTAACGCCCCGAGGGCGCTGCTGAGCGTCACGAGGCGCGGGCGCATCAGCGCACCCCGGGCGCCGGCGCGGGATCGAGCGTCGCCAGCAGCAGGCGTCCGCTGCGCATCGCGGCGATCAGGATCGCGCTCCCCACGGTCTCGCCCGAGAAGCGCACCCGCTCGCACACGGAGACGAGCTCGGCGAGTTGTCCACGCCCTGACTCTCGTGGAAGATCCGCACGCCGGCCGAGCTCGCGCGCCGTCAGCGCCCGCGCAGGCGGCAGGCGCTGCTGTTCGATGAGCCTCGAGGCGATCAGCTCGAGCAGCAGTGCCGGTTGCTCCTCGGGCGCGGCGCGCTCGATCGCCTCGAGCGATCCTGCGCCGTGCGGACGCGACGGCAACACCCGCGCACGCGCTCGGGACGCATCGCGCCCGAGCAGCCCCGCAACACGCAACTCGCCGATCACGATGGCCAGCGCGAGTGCGACGACCAGCGCGAATCCACCCCAGGCGATCAGCTCGGTGGTCTGTCCCGAGAAATTGAGCTCGCCCAGAAGGCGGCGCAGCCAGTCGTTGCCCGTGCGAGGCTGCGGCGTGAAGACCCTGCGGAGCAAGTCCTTGAAGCGCTGCCACCAGGTGGCGGTGGCATCGTCGCTGCGCGTAACGGCTGCGAGCACCGCGCCGACGCGGATCGTGCGCGGCGGCGGTCGCCGCTGCGCATCGCGCGCGCTCTCCCGGGCGATGAGCGTGCGCAACATCCCGAGACCGGCGCTGGAGAGTTGGTTATCCGGTCGCTCCCAGTCAGCCGGGAGCCAGGCAGCCCAGGGGCTCCTGCTGAGTGCCAGCGCCAGCTCAGGACAGCGCGCGGCGATGCGCCCGTAGCCGACATCGAGCGCGCTGTCGAGCCGGGCAGCACAGTCGTCGATCATCGCAAGCAGGTCGTGCGCTGGCGCTGGCGCTGATGTTGGCGCAGGCGGCGGCACGGGGCGCGCCAGTGCGCTCGAAAGCGTCGCAGCCACCAGCAGCGCGAGCAGCGCGCGCACCACGAGCTCAGGCCGTCGCCGAGATGCGCTGCTCGAGATCGGCGCCCTCTTTGCGTACCTTCAGGTCGGCGAGGACCGCGAGCGCCAGCGCACCATAGAAAGGGGTTACCAGCGCGCCAAGCGCGACGCCCACCACCTCCGCAAACGCCGTAACCATCGCGAGATCACCGCGTCCAAGAACCCCGGCGAGGAACCCTGCCACCGCGGCGCTGACCAGGTACAGCACCAGCAGGACGATGAGAGCGACGGTGTAGATGACGCTCAGGCGCCAGAAGTTTCCAGTCGTGAGCCGCCCGCTGCGCGCGAGGCTCGCCGCCGGTCCTTTGTCCTCGATCAGCAGAACGGTCGGCGAGCAGGAGACCGCTACGGATCCGTAGCAGAGCGCGACGAGTGCCACCAGCGCCAACAGCGCGCGCGCTGCTCCGCTTGTAATTAATGTCGGCAGCACGCACAGCAGGGCGCACAGCCCTATGAGAATGCCGAGCCCGATGAGCGCAGGCAACCGCCGCAACGCGGTGCCCACTTCGCTGCCCACCGCGCCATCGCTGATGATTGCGCTCTGCCGCAGCAGCACGGCCGCGTAGAAGATCGCCGTCAACACCGCGCCGATCACGTACAGCCCCCACATCGTCGGGTCACGCATCTGCGCGACGAGCTGATCCCATGCGGGAGTGCCGGCTAGCGGCGTGCGGTGAGTGAAGACGTTGTAGAAGTTGGCGAGCTGCCCGACTATGACGCCAAATCCGGCGAGCAGCAGGCACCTGATCACTGTCACCCGATAGATGTGAAAGGTGAGATCGAGCACCTCTCCGACCGAAAGTTGTCTCGCCGGAGGATACGGCACGTCCGACATTCAAATATCATAACTCCGCGGCGGCCCAGCGCATATTCGTAATCATTCCCCCATGCAGTCTCTACGAGGATGAGCAGCGTCACGAATGTTGGAACCGTGCTGGCTGGCGCGGTACGGCGCCTCGAGTCCGCGAGTGCGGCTGACCCGGGAGTGGGCGCCCGTGCCGATCTCGACGCGGGAGTTCTTCTCGCTCACGTTCTCGGCAGCCCGCGTGCGCGGCTGATCGCCCACCCCGAGCTCACTGTCGACGCGGCAGCGCTCGCCCGTTATCGCTCGCTCATCGAGCGCCGCGCTGCAGGTGAGCCCCTCGCCTATCTGACGGGCTGGCGGGATTTCTGGTCGCTGCGCCTCGCGGTCTCCCCGGCGGTATTGGTGCCACGTCCGGAGACGGAGCTGCTCGTCGAGCGCGCACTCGCGCTGCGCACGTTGCCCGGCGGGCGGGCGGCCGATCTCGGCACGGGCTCCGGCGCCATTGCGCTCTCGCTCGCCAGTGAGCGTCCAGGCTGGAAGGTGATCGCCACCGACGTGTCGTCAGCGGCGCTCGCTGTCGCGCGGACCAATGCCGCTGCGCTCTCTCTCGCGCGCGTCGAGTTCCGCCAGGGGTCCTGGTACGAGCCGCTGGTCGGCGAGCGCTACGATCTGTTGCTCTGCAACCCGCCCTACGTCGCAGCGGACGATCCGGCACTCAAGCATCCGCCGCTCGCGCTCGAGCCGCCGGTTGCGCTCACGCCGGGCGCCGATGCACTCGAGTGCCTGCGCATTCTGATACGAGGAGCGCAGACGCATCTCGAGGCCGACGGCTGGCTGCTCCTCGAGCACGGTGCCGGTCAGGGGTGCGAGGTACGCCGCGAGCTTGTCGCCACAGGCTTTCGTTCTGTACGCTCACACCGCGATCTCGCCGGTCACGAGCGCATGACGGAAGCACAGAAAGGACAGAATGGTCACATTTGAAACCTCACATGGCACCTTCACGATCGAGCTCTTCGAGAAGGAGGCCCCGGTCACGGTCGAGAACTTCCTGCAGTATGTCGATGACGGGCATTACGACGGCACGATCTTTCATCGCATCGTGCCGCGCTTCGTCATCCAGGGGGGAGGCCTCACCGCAGACTTCTCTTCCCGCAAGACGCGCGCACCGATCAGCAACGAGGGAAAGAACGGCCTGAAGAACACCCGCGGCAGCCTGTCGATGGCGCGAACCAGCGACGTCAACAGCGCGACTTCGCAGTTCTTCATCAACCTCGCCGACAACGCCTTCCTCGACCACGGCGAGCGCGACTACGGCTATGCGGTGTTCGGACGGATCAGCGACGGCATGGGGGTGGTCGACAAGATCGCCGCGGTGAGAACCGGGCGGCGCAAGGGCTATGACGATGCCCCGCTCGAGGATGTGGTGATCGTCACGGCACGCCGCGAACCTGCGGCGTAGCAGCGTGTCCGCGGAGCGCGCGGGTCGTGCCGTGGTCGCGGCCGGCGCGCGTGCTGCGCGCAGTGCGCGCGGCCGAGGTGACCCAGGCGCCGGCAGGCGTCACGAGCGCGGCGGTATTCTCGCATCGCTCCTTCGCTGGTTGGCGGTCGCCGCGATAGCGTGGCTGCTGCTCACGGTGACGCCGGTGCTGTTGTTGCGCTGGCTGCGACCGTTGACGAGCGCCTTCATGCTGGAGGCGCGTAGCGCCGCCTGGCGCGCGGGAGATCGCCACTACCACATCGATTTCGACTGGGTGAGCCTCGAGCGAATCTCCCCGAATGCGGCTATCGCCGTGATCGCCTCCGAGGATCAGCAGTTCCCGTTTCACGCCGGCTTCGATTTCGACTCGATCCGCGAGGCCGTGCGCGCCAGCGAGCATGGCCGGCGGCTGCGCGGCGCCAGCACCATCTCGCAGCAGGTCGCGAAGAACCTGTTCCTCTGGAACGGGCGTAGCCTGGTTCGCAAGGGGCTCGAAGCCTACTTAACGGTGCTGATCGAGTCGCTCTGGCCCAAGGAGCGCATTCTCGAGATGTATCTCAACCTCGCGCAGTTCGGCGACGGACTCTATGGTGTCGAGGCGGCCGCCCATCGCTTCTGGCACAAGCCAGCACTGCGGCTGAGCTCGTCGGAGGCCGCACTCCTCGCGGCCGTGCTGCCGAATCCGCAACGGCTGCACGCCGACCGGCCTTCGCATTACGTAATGCAGCGGCGCGACTGGATTCTCGGCCAGATGCGTGGGCTTGGGGGCGCCGCGTATCTGCATGCGCTCGAACGCGAGCGGCACTCGGCGCGCTGACGGGCCCGAGCTGCAGGTCTGTCAAGGCCCGATTTCTCGCTGCCCAGCGCACCCTCGCAGGACTCGCCCCTTTCGGATGATGGTCATGGGCTTTTTGCTTGCGGTAGCATCGAGACATTCGGACCTGAAGCGGCAAGGCGAAAGTTGAAGGATGGCTGAGCGCGAACTCACGGCGAAGGACTGGCGGGGCTTTACACAGGGCCAGTTCCCGCAGGGCTCATGGAGCTTCGACGGCGATGTGCTGCATGCGATGGCGACCGGCACACGCGTCGATCTCACCACGCGCGAGACGTTTCGCGATTTCGTGCTGCATTTCGAATGGCGGCTCCCGCGCGCGGGAAGCTCAGCGGTGCTCTACCGCGTGAACGAGGATGCGGGTCCAGCCACGCATACCGGCCCTGCCATGCAGCTCCTCGACGACGAGCATCACCCCGACGGCGCGGATGGACTCACCTCGTGCGGAGCGCTTTACGGCCTCCTCGCTCCGTGGCACGACGTGCGCAGCAGCGCCAACACCTATCACACGACGCGCATCGCGGTGAACGGCAGCCTGATCGAGTACTGGATCGATGACACGCAGGTACTCGGTTGCGACCTGGCGAGCGAAGAGCTGCGCGAGCGCATCGCGCGCAGCCGTTTCCGCGACTATCCCGGATTCGCCCGCGAGCGCGAGGGCCGTATCGTGTTGCAGCACCGCGGCACCGAGGCCTGGTTTCGCCGGCTGCACATCGAGACGCTCTGACTCGCGGCACCCCGCCTGGCGGCACGGCCAAGGCGCGTGGGCTACCTCACGGCTCGTAGCCCAGATTTGGCGCGAGCCAGCGCTGTGCCTCGTCGAGCGTCATGCCCTTGCGCCGCGCGTAGTCCTCGACCTGGTCGCGATCGATCTTGCCGACCGCAAAATAGCGCGCTTGCGGGTGGCCGATGTACCACCCGCTCACCGAGGCGGTGGGATACATGGCGTAGGAGTCGGTGAGTTGGATGCCTGCGCGCCGCTCGACATCGAGCAATCGCCACAGCTTGGCCTTCTCGCTGTGATCGGGGCAGGCGGGGTACCCGGGCGCCGGACGGATGCCGTGGTATTCCTCGCGTATCAGCTGCTCATTGGTGAGCGTCTCGGTTGCGGCATAGCCCCAGTGCTCGCGCCGCACGCGCTCGTGGAAGTGCTCGGCGGCCGCCTCCGCCAGGCGGTCGGCCAGCGCCTTGAGCATGATGGCCGAATAATCATCGTGCGTGCGCTCGAACCGTTCGAGGTGCGACTCGATGCCGAGACCGGTGGTCACGGCAAAAGCGCCGAAGTAATCGCCGACTCCGCTCGCCTTGGGCGCTATGTAGTCTGCCAGACACTCGTGCGGCTGGCCGTCGGGCTTGCCCTTTTGTTGCCTGAGGAAGCTGAGTGTCATGAGCGGCTCGTCGCGGGCCTCGCTCGCGTAGAGCTCTACGTCGTCGCCGACTGAGTTGGCGGCGAAGAGTCCCACCACCGCGCCAACTCTCAACCACTCCTCGGCGATCAGCTGCTTCAGCATCCGGCGGGCATCGGCGTAGAGGTTGCTCGCGGCCTCGCCGACCACCGGATCGCTGAGAACGTCGGGGAACTTCCCGGCGAATTCCCAGGCATTGAAGAACGGCATCCAGTCGATGTAGCCGAGGAGCTCGCTCAGGGGATAGTCAGCGAATGTCCGCACGCCCGGCACCCGCGGTGGGGCCGGGTTGCAGGCCGCCCAGTCGATCGCTCTGCGGTTGGCGCGCGCCGCAGCAAGCGACAGCTCCGGCAACTTGATCTTCTTCGCCGCATGCTGCTCGCGGCGGCGAACGTGCTCCTCGTTGACCCGCGCGATGAAGGTCGCGCGCTGCGCCGGCTGCGTGAGGGTCTGGCACACGCCGACCGCACGCGATGCGTCTTTCACGTAGACCACAGGTGAGCGGTACTGCAGCGCGATCTTCACCGAGGTATGCGCCGGCGAAGTCGTGGCACCGCCGATCAGCAGCGGCAGCTCGAAGCCCTGACGTTGCATCTCCTTCGCCACGTGCACCATCTCATCGAGCGATGGCGTGATGAGTCCCGAAAGGCCGATCAGATCGGCCTGCTCGCGCCGCGCAGTCTCGAGGATCTTCTCGCACGGCACCATCACGCCGAGATCGATGACCTCGAAGTTGTTACATTGCAGCACTACACCGACGATGTTCTTGCCGATGTCATGCACGTCGCCCTTGACGGTCGCCACCACGATTCGGCCGTTGCAGCGGCGCGCGCCGGCGTCTTTCCCCTGCTCGATGAAGGGCACGAGATGGGCGACGGCGCGCTTCATGACGCGGGCGCTCTTCACCACCTGCGGCAGGAACATTTTGCCGGAGCCGAACAGGTCGCCGACGACGTTCATGCCGTCCATCAGCGGCCCCTCGATGACCTCGAGCGGTCTTGCCGCCTCGAGCCGCGCCGCCTCGGTGTCCTCTATGATGTGATCGTCGATGCCCTTGACGAGCGCGTATTCGAGGCGCTTCCCGACCGGGAGCTTGCGCCACTCGTGGTCCTCCGTGCGCTTCGTGCCGCCGCCCTTGAAGCGCGCCGCGGTCTCGAGCAGCCGCTCGGTGGCCTCAGGGCGGCGATTCAGCACGACGTCTTCGCACGCCTCGCGCAGCGCCGGATCGATCTGCTCGTAGACAGCAAGCTGCCCGGCATTGACGATTCCCAAGTCCATGCCGGCGGCGATGGCGTGGTAGAGGAATACCGTGTGCATGGCCTCGCGAACCGCGTCGTTGCCGCGGAACGAGAACGACACGTTGCTCACCCCGCCACTCACGAGCGTGCGCGGCAGCTCGGCCTTGAGGCGACGCGTGGCCTCGATGAAAGCGAGACCGTAGGCGTTGTGCTCCTCGATTCCGGTGGCGATCGCGAAGATGTTGGGATCGAAGATGATGTCGTCGGGCGCAAACCCGGCGCGGGTGGTAAGCAGCTCGTAGGCGCGCCGGCAGATCGAGACGCGCCGGTCGACGGTGTCCGCCTGGCCCTGCTCGTCGAACGCCATCACTACCGCGGCGGCGCCGTAGCGACGGAGCTTGCAGGCGTGACCAAGGAAGACCTCCTCGCCTTCCTTGAGGCTGATCGAGTTGACCACCGCCTTGCCCTGCACGCACTTCAGCCCGGCCTCGATGACCGACCACTTGGAGGAATCGATCATCACCGGCACGCGCGCGATGTCCGGCTCCGCCGCGATCAGGTTCAGGAAGCGCACCATCGCGGCTTCGGAGTCGAGCATGCCCTCGTCCATGTTGACATCGATCACCTGCGCGCCGCTCGTGACCTGCTGCCTCGCGATCTCGAGAGCCGCAGTGTAATCGCCCGCTTCGATGAGCTTGCGAAAGCGGGCGGAGCCGGTCACGTTGGTACGCTCGCCGACGTTGACGAACAGGCTCCGCTCGTCGATGTTGAGAGGCTCGAGCCCGGCCAGGCGGCACTTGTTGGGCAGCGCTGCGAGCTTACGCGGGGCGCGTCCCGCGAGCGCCGCGCACAGCAGCCGGATGTGCTCGGGGGTGGTGCCGCAGCAGCCACCCACCACGTTCACCAGTCCCGCCTCGCCGAATTCTCCGAGGATGCCCGCGGTCTCCTCCGGCGCCTCGTCGTACTCGCCAAAGGCGTTGGGCAGGCCCGCGTTCGGATAGGCGCACACGTATGTGTCGGCTGCCGCGGTTGCAAGCTCCTCGATGTAGGGCCGCAGCTGCCGCCCGCCGAGCGCGCAGTTGAGACCGATGATGAGCGGCTGTGCGTGACGAATGGAGTTCCAGAATGCCTCCGGCGTCTGCCCCGAGAGCAGCCGCCCGGAGGCATCGGTGATCGTGCCGGAGATGGCGAGCGGCAGCTCGACCCCGGTCTCCTCGAACAGCGTGAGCGCCGCGTAGATCGCCGCCTTGGCATTCAGTGTGTCGATGATGGTCTCGATCAGCAGCAGATCGACGCCGCCCAGCGCCAGCGCGCGTGCAGCCTCGAGATAGGCGCTCACCAGGTCATCGAAGCTGACGCTGCGGAAACCCGGATCGTTTACGTCGGGCGAAAGCGAGGTCATGCGGTTGGTAGGCCCGAGGGCGCCGGCCACGAAACGTACCCGTCCGTCCGCGCGGGCAAGCTCGTCGGCTGCGGTCCGCGCGAGACGCGCCGCGCGGTAATTGAGCTCTGGCACCAGGGCGCTAGTGCCGTAGTCCGCCTGCGAGATGCTGTTGGAATTGAACGTGTTCGTTTCGATGATGTCGGCGCCGGCGGCGAAGTACGCGCGGTGAATGTCGCCAACCAGCCGTGAAGCGGTGAGCGTGAGAATGTCGTTGTTGCCCTTGAGCTCGCGCGGATGATCGCGCAGCCGTTCACCGCGGTGACCCGCTTCATCGAGCCTCGCGCGTTGAATCATGGTGCCCATGGCACCGTCCAGAAACAGGATGCGCTCGGTGAGCAGCTTCCTCAGCCGCTCGATGCGGTTGCGGCGCGCGGTCTCATCGGGCGGCTCGATGGCAAACGGCGCGGCGGCTGCGACACGCGAGCTGTGCTGCGCAGTCTGCGACTCGCGATCGGCCCGCGCCGGCGGGGCCTCGCATGGGGTGCCCCGGGTTGCGTGTCGGCACCGGCTCATGCGTGCGCTGCGCCGGCGGAAGCAGGCGCAGTCGACTGCGGTCGCAGCCCGAGTGCGTGGCAGATCGCGTAGGTGAGCTCGGCGCGATTCAGAGTGTAGAAGTGGAATTCGCGTACGCCGTGCGCTTTGAGCGCCTGCACCTGCTCGATTGCGACGCTGGCGGCGATCATGCGGCGTGTCTCTTCGTCATCCTCGAGTCCGGTGAAGCGCTCGTGCAGCCAGCGCGGAATGGTCGCTCCGCAGGTCTTCGCAAAGCGCAGCACCTGCGCAAAGCGGGTGATCGGCAGAATGCCGGGCACGATCGGCGCGTGCACCCCGGTGGCGGCGCAGCGGTCGCGAAAACGCAGGTACACGTCGGTGTCGTAGAAAAACTGCGTGATGGCACGCGTGGCGCCGGCGTCGATCTTGCGCTTGAGATTGTCCAGATCGGCCCGCGGCGAGAACGCCTCGGGATGCATCTCGGGGTAGGCAGCGACCGAAATATCGAATGGCGCAACCGTGGCCAACCCCGCGACCAGATCGCAGGCGTACTCGAAACCCCCTGCGTGCGGCCGATATGCCCCCAGCTCGCGCGGCGGATCGCCACGCAGTGCCACCAGGTGGCGCACCCCCTCGTCCCAGTAGGTGCGGGCGATGGCCAGGATCTCCTCGCGTGTGGCGCCGATGCAGGTGAGGTGTGGCGCACCGGTGAGTGCGGTATGCCGCTGGATGTGCGTCACGACGTTGTGGGTGCGCTCGCGCGTCGAGCCGTCCGCACCGTAGGTCACCGACACGAAGCTCGGCGTCAGCGGTGCGAGTCGCTCGAGCGAGCGCCACAGCATCGCCTCCATCGCCGCGTCCGCCGGTGGAAAGAACTCGAACGAGACGCTGATGGTGTTGCTCTGTGCGTATGTGTTCATCGCGGTGTCCCTGCCGCTTGCAATGGCCGTTGCGACTGCTGCGCCCTGTTCGCCGGCCGGGCGAACGCTGCGAGCACATGCTCACCGTCGGCCTCGACGGGGCTCAGGCGCTCGCAGACGAGCCCCGCCGCACCGAGCAGCCGACGAATCCGCGCGAGCGGGTGCTCGACGACTCGCGCGCGCGAGCCTTCCAGCGACTCGTACGGCTCGAAGATCCAAAGTCGTCCCGCCGGAGCAAGAATCCGTGCCGCGCTCTCGAGCACAGGCGCGAGTTCCTCGCCACTCGCCATCGGGTGATCGAGTATCACCCCGTCGAAAACCGACCCGGCATCGAACAACGATCCGCCGCGGGCACGACCCGGCCGTCCCGCCGCCGTGGCGCCGGAGCCCTGGAGGACGACGCAGTCGAACCCGCGCTGGGCGGCGAAGGCTCGCGCGCCCTGGGCTGCGCGCCGTGATTCGACCGACAGCGTGCAGCGCCGCGATGCACGCGCCGCAGCCTCGAGTAGCTCAGGATGCGCGACGCCGGCCAGCAGCACGGCATCGAGAGGCGGAGCGAGCCCCGTTCCGATGGCCACGGCCGCCAACGCGCGCCCGAGCCGCGATTCCCGCAGCCCCACGCCCGCCGCACTCGACGCGACTGCCGCGGCACGCGTAGCTGCCGTATCACGCAGGAGCTGCGGATCGCGCCGATCGACATGAGCGAGAAGACCGCGCACGAAGCTCGCGGCCTCGGCTTCTTCCGTGGCGCGGTATTGCACCCATTGGCCGCGGCGCAGACGCTGCACCAGCCCGGCGTCACAGAGGATCCTCAGATGCCGGGAGACGCGCGCCTCACTCTGCGTCAGCACCTGGGCCAGCTCCGAGACAGCCAGCGGCGAGGTCGCACACAGCGTGAGAAGGCGCAATCGACTTGGCTCTCCCGCCGCGCGAAGCCATTGCAACATCCTGGAAGGCACGACGGGGGACATTCAAATCATTGTACAACTCTTTGTACAGCTCCTTTCGAACCCTGTGCCATAGGCAACGGCCTTCCACCGGCTGTCTCTGCGGTGAGACAATCTGGCTACAAACGAGGGTCAATGGGCGACTAGTGGATGACTTCGGAGCTGTCCGGCGGAGCTGGCTCCGCAAAGAGCGCCTCCACTTCGACCGGATCGAATCGGTAACTCCGCGAGCAGAACTCGCACGTGACGGTCACGGAGCCCTGGTCTTTCAGCACGTCCCGCACTTCCTCAGACCCTAGCGCGCGCAGCAACCCCGCGACCCTTCCCTGGCTGCAGCGGCACTCGAAGCGCACCGGCGCACCCCGGAACAGCCTCAGGTCGCTACCGGCAAACGCGTTGGCCAACAGCATCTCGACGTTTTGACTCCGCAACTCCTCGGGCGCGAGACGCGCGATACCTCGCTGGGCGCCGTACCACGCCTCAGCCATCTCTTCCGGATTGCCCGTCTCGGCCTCCGGCAGCTTCTGAACGAGCATTCCGGCGGCGCTGTCCGCGCTGGCAATCAGCCTTACCCGGGTTGGCAGCTGCTCCGATGAGGCGAAGTAAGCCTCGAGCGATTCGGCGAGCGAGTCCCCGGTCACTGGGACCACCCCCTGGTAACGCATGCTTCTCTCCTCGGCTTCGACGGTCACCGTGATGCGACCTTCGGAGCCAGTCAGAGCCCGGAACACGGCCGCCTCGGATGCTGCCTCGCGGATTGCGCGGAGCGCCTCGGCATCACTGTGCGCCACCGCGCGCACCCGGAAATCATGCGTGCACTGCGCGACGAGAAGGCGCACGGCGCCATTTCCCTCGAGCTGAAAGGTCAATGTGCCCCTGAACTTGAGCGTCGCGGCCAGCAGCACCGATGCCGCAACCGCTTGGCCCAGGAGCTCGCCCACTGCGGGCGGGTATCTGGAATGGGCCCGCAGCTCGCGCCAGGCTTCTGAAAGGCGCACCCAATGGCCGCGGATCGGCCGGTTCTCGAAGATGAAGCGGCGCACAAGCTCGGTAGCCGGAGAAGGAGAGCGTGGATCCATCCGCCGAAGATTGGGGCCACGAGCGGGGTGACTCAACCTCGGGGGGCACGGATGGCACCGAGCCGACGCCCTGCAGGGCGCCCCGCCGTCAGCCGCTGAGCTTCTTGCGAAGCAGCTCGTTGAGCTGCGCCGGATTCGCCTTTCCGCCCGTCGCCTTCATGACCTGCCCGACGAAGAAGCCGAACAGTTTGTCCTTTCCCGCGCGGTAGTCGGTGAGTTGGGCGGGATTTCGGGCCATCACCTCATCGATCGCCCGCTCGATGGCGCCCGGGTCCGTGATCTGCCGCAGTCCCTTCGACTCGATGACAGAGTCGGCGCTCGACCCTGTCGACCACATCAGCTCGAAGACTTCCTTGGCGATTTTGCCGGAGATGGTACGGTCGCTGATCCGTGCGAGGAGCCCTGCCAGGCGGTCGGCGGGGAGCTTGCCCGAGCCGACATCGAGATTCTCCTTGTTGAGCGCCGCGGCCAGCTCGCCCATGACCCAATTCGCCGCGAGCTTGGCGTCCGCCGGAGCGAGACGAACCACCTCTTCATAGTAGTCGGCCAGCTCGCGGCTCGCCGTGAGCACGCCGGCGTCGTAGGCCGGCAGACCGTACTGACTGATGAAGCGCGCGGCCTTCTGGTCCGGCAACTCCGGCAAGGTGGCCCGTACTGACTCGACGAATGCGGCATCGAGCTCGAGCGGCAGTAGATCCGGGTCGGGGAAGTAACGGTAGTCGTTCGCTTCTTCCTTGGAGCGCATCGAGCGCGTCTCGCCCTTGTCGGGGTCGTAGAGACGCGTCTCCTGCACGACCTTGCCGCCGCCCTCGAGCACGTCGATCTGTCGACTCACCTCGAAGTTGATGGCACGCTCCACGAAGCGGAAGGAGTTGAGGTTCTTGATCTCGGCGCGCGTGCCGAAGCGGTGCTGTCCCTCGCGCCGCACGGACACGTTGGCGTCGCAGCGGAAGGAGCCCTCCTGCATGTTGCCGTCGCAGATCTCGAGGTAGCGCACCAGCGTGTGCACCTTCTTCATGTAGGCGACCGCTTCCTTCGCAGAGCGCATGTCGGGCTCGGAGACGATCTCCACCAGCGGCGTGCCAGCGCGGTTGAGATCGATGCCCGACATCCCGGCGATTCCCTCGTGCATTGACTTGCCGGCGTCCTCCTCGAGGTGCGCGCGCGTGATACCGATGCGCTTGGTGCCGCCGTCCTCGAGCACGATCTCGAGCGAGCCGTTGGCCACGATCGGCAGCTCGTACTGGCTGATCTGGTAGCCTTTCGGCAGGTCGGGATAGAAGTAGTTCTTGCGCGCGAACACCGAACGCGGCGCGATGGTCGCGCTGATCGCCAGGCCGAGCTTCACGGCCATGCGCACCGCCTCGGCGTTCAGCACCGGCAACACGCCCGGATAGCCGAGGTCAACGAGGTTCGCCTGCGCATTGGGCGAGGCACCGTAGGCGGTGGCGGACCCGGAAAAGATCTTCGAGCGGGTGGCAAGCTGTGCGTGGATCTCCAGCCCGATGACGGTCTCCCAGCCGCTCACGCGTACCCCTCCGGTACACGGGTGTGCCAGTCGGTGGCACGCTGGAAGGCATGCGCGGCGTTCAGCACGCGCGCCTCGCTGAAATGCGGGCCCACGATCTGCAACCCCACCGGCAGCTGCTGCACGAACCCGCACGGCACCGAGATCCCGGGCAACCCGGCGAGATTCGCCCCGATCGTGTAGATGTCGTTGAGGTACATGGTGATCGGATCGGCGGTCTTTGCGCCGATGGCGAAGGCCGGCGTCGGCGTGGTCGGCCCCATCAGCACGTCCACCTCGCGGAACGCCCGGATGAAGTCCTCGTTGATGAGCGCGCGCACGCGTTGTGCCTTGAGATAGTAGGCGTCGTAATAGCCGGCCGAGAGCACGTAGGTGCCGGTCATGATGCGCCGTTTGACCTCGGCGCCGAATCCCTCGCCACGCGTGCGGCGGTACATGTCGCTGAGATCGCGTGGATTCTCGCAGCGATGCCCGAAGCGCACCCCGTCGTAGCGCGCGAGGTTGGAGGAGGCTTCGGCGGGCGCAACTACGTAGTAGACCGGCACCGAGAGCGGCAGGTGCGGCAGACTGACCTCGCTCAGCCGCGCGCCGAGACTCTCATATACCTTGAGGGCCTCGCGCACGCATCGCTCGTATCCGGCATCGAGCCCCTTGTCGAAGAACTCCTTGAGCAGACCGATCCGCAGGCCCGCGAGCGGCTCCTCGAGCGCTGCGACGTAGTCGGGCACCGGGGTGTCGACGCTGGTCGAATCGTTGGCGTCGAAACCGGCCATCTCCCGCAGCATCAGCGCGGCGTCCGCAGCGGTCGCTGCGAGCACCCCACCCTGATCGAGGCTCGAGGCGAAGGCGATCATGCCGTAGCGCGAGACGCGTCCGTAAGTGGGCTTGATACCCGTGATGCCGCAGAGCGCGGCCGGCTGACGGATTGAGCCGCCGGTATCGGTGGCCGTGGCACCGGGAACGAGACGCGCAGCGACCGCCGCCGCGGAGCCTCCCGAGGAACCTCCGGGTACCAGCTGCCGGTTCCAGGGATTGCGCACGGCCCCGTAATGGCTGGTCTCGCTGGAGGAGCCCATGGCGAACTCGTCCATGTTGGTCTTGCCGAGCATCACCGCGCCGGCGTTCCGCAGCCTGCGCACCACGGTGGCGTCGTAGGGTGAGACGAAGTTATCGAGCATGCGCGAGCCGCAGGTGGTGCGCACGCCGGCGGTGCAGAAAATGTCCTTGTGGGCAATCGGTATCCCCGCGAGCGGTCCGCCGCCGCCGCCCTCGAGCGCTCGATCGGCGGTGCGCGCAGCCTCGAGCGCGGTGTCCCGGGTCACCGTGATGAACGCATTGAGTGCGCCCTGGCTGGCCTCGATGCGGCCAAGCAGCTCATCGGTGAGCTCGACGCTCGAGAAGGCGCGCTGTCGCAGTCCCGCGGCAAGCTCTGTCAGCGTGCGGCGGTGAAGATCGCTCACGTCCGCCTCACTCGATGACCTTCGGTACGAGGTAGAGGGCCGCCGTGGTGAGCGGTGCGTTCACCTGGTACTGCTCGTGCCTGTCCTCCTCGGTGACCACATCGGGCCGCAGCCGCTGCGACAGGGCGACGAGCGGATGCGCCATGGGCGCGACGTTGGCGGTGTCGCACGCATCGAGGGCGCCGACGAAGTCGAGGATCTTCGACAGGCTCTCCTGGAGGGCCACCACCTCCGCCGGCGCGAGCTCGAGGCGTGCCAGGTCGGCGATGCTCGCAACTTGCTCGCGTGTCAGGGCCATGAAAGTGAGACGCCGTGCGTGCTGTGGAAGTGAGAAAACCAGCGCAAAATCATACATGTTGCCTTGCTGAATGTCCCCTCGGTTGCTAGATTACGCGCCACTTTTCGGGGGTCGCCCGCAGCTTCTCTTTTTTCCGGTTGCTTCATGTTCAAACGTCTGCGCGGATATTTCTCCAGCGATCTCTCGATCGACCTGGGCACGGCCAATACGCTCATCTATGTGCGCGATAAGGGCATTGTGCTCAACGAGCCCTCGGTCGTGGCGGTTCAGGACGAGCCGACGCGAGGCGGCAAGGTGATCGTTGCGGTCGGCTCGGAGGCCAAAGCGATGCTCGGCCGCACCCCGGGACACATCACCGCCGTGCGCCCGATGAAGGACGGTGTCAT
>Ga0307476_10000392_pt1 | contig 35675 bp, 35 predicted proteins | sample atmos_gasesECM2C_2_FD_203314 | JGI IMG/M metagenome (GOLD analysis project Ga0307476, IMG submission 203314) | Hardwood forest soil microbial communities from Morgan-Monroe State Forest, Indiana, United States - atmos_gasesECM2C_05 | ecosystem: Environmental > Terrestrial > Soil > Temperate... | reverse complement strand
TGTCATACCTGAAAAAGTTCGGTTCGGTGACGGTGCTCAACGGCCACATCCACCAGGTGATGCAGAAGGTGGAGGGCAACGTCACCTTCCACACCGCCCGCTCCACCGCGTTCCCGCAGCCGGCGCCCGGCGCCGCGCCCTCGCCCGGCCCGATGAAGGTCGAGGACGACAAGCTGCGCACCATGCTCGGCACCGCCAGCATCACCTTCAAGCAGAACGAGCAGCGGCTCGCCATCATCGACACACCGCTGAAGGCCAGAGGAGAGCAAAGATGATGAGATCTGCAATTGTCGCGACCGTGCTTGGCGCTGTCATCGGTTCGGGCTTGGCCGGAGGCGTCTTGGTTGCCAGAGCGGCAAGCCCGGCGACCGGCATCTCGATCGACAACTTCACGTTCAATCCGCAGTCGCTGACCGTGAAGGCCGGCACTACGGTGACATGGACCAACAAGGACGACATCCCCCATGGCATCGCCGCGACCGACAATGCCTTCAAGCGATCGCAGGCGCTCGATACCGACGACAGCTATTCGTTCACGTTCACCACGCCGGGCACCTACCAATACTTCTGCTACGTTCATCCGCATATGACGGGCACGATCGTTGTAGAGGCCGCATCGGGGAGCAATGCCACGAACTGATGCTTGATCAGCCGCAGCTTCAGGCGTGGATGGCTGGGCGAGATACGATGACAGGTGACGGCAATGGCGAGCATGACACAGCGCGACGTTTTCGCGACGCTGCGCTGCCCTATCTCGACGACGTCTACTCGCTGGCGCGCTATCTCATGCGTAATCCTGCGGACGCCGAGGATGCAGCTCAGGAGTGCTACGTGCGAGCCCTACGCCATTTCGACAGCTATCGTGGTCCTGCGATGAAGCCATGGCTGCTGACCATACTAAGGAACGTTTGCAACGCCGAGTTCGCGCGACGGCGCAAACAGGAGACACCGACTGACTTCTCCGAGCATGAGACGGCTGCCGAAGAGTTGCCGATATGGCAGGAGCCGATGTCCTCGCCGGAGTCGACGATGGTGCGTCGGCAGGATGGCGATACGATCCGCCGTCTCGTCGCCGAGCTTCCGCAGCCGTTCCGCGAGGCCATCGTACTGCGAGAGATCAACGACTTGTCGTATCACGAGATCGCCGAAGTCGCCGGCGTGCCGGTGGGAACTGTGATGTCGCGACTAGCCCGCGCGCGCTCGATGCTGCGCGCGGCATGGAACGGTGCGGAAGGGGCGATGCCATGAACTGCAGTGACTCCGAGATCCTGCTTAATGCGCTGATCGACGGCGAGCTCGACGCCGGCCATGCTCGCGACGTGGAGAAGCATGTCGCGGCTTGCTCCGCCTGCGCCGAGAAGCTCACGGAAATCCGCGATCTGCACCACGCGGTCAGCGCCGCGGGTTTGAAGATGACTGCGCCCGCACATCTGCGCGTCCGTATCGAGAAGGCGCTGCCGTTGCCCACCGCACGCGTCATCGCCCCACGAAAATTCTTTCAAACGTCGCGGCGAACGTTCTTCGGCGGATTTGCGGTAGGCACCGCGCTGTCCGCAGCGCTGGCTGCAAGTCTCGTCCTTACCGTAGTGGGCACCGATCAGCAGCAGACCATCGCCAACGAGGTCGTGTCCGCCCACATCCGCTCGCTCCAGGCTGGGCATCTGATAGACGTGGAAACGAGCGACCAGCACACGGTCAAGCCATGGTTCAACGGTAAACTCGACGTCGCGCCGCCTGTCGTCGACCTTACGGCGCAGGGCTTCAGGCTCCTCGGCGGCCGCCTCGATTATATCGACGGCGAGTCGGTGGCGTCGGTTGTCTATCAACGCCGCAAACACATTATCAATCTGTTCGTCGCCCAGCGTTTGGGCGCATCGCACGCCAGTACCAGGATCGAGGCGATCCAAGGCTACAATGTTCGGCATTGGTCGGAAGCCGGTCTGGATTTTTGGGCCGTCAGCGATATCGCTCCGGACGAGCTCAGCGAATTCGGTCAAAGGATGGTTGCTGCGCTGCACCCTGCCGGATCATCCTGACCGGCTTATGCAAGCTATTGCTGCCTGCTTGAACCGCGCAACTCGGGAATTTCCTGATGGCTGCACTGATCCTAGAGACAGATTGTTGCTGTTGCGGCTTTCGGACTGGAATGCGCGATGCCACACCAAGTCCAGCAGTTTCGCATCCAAGTGGGAGCCGTCGGTCGGCGACTTTCCTCAGTACCGCTCCTGAGTGCGCTTGACGAGCCTTCTCTCGCCGCCCTCGATGCCGAGCTCAAGTGGGTGCGCGTTCCAGGCGGCCAGACGCTGTTCCGCGAGAACGACGTCGCCGATGCACTCTACGTCGTGATGTCGGGCTGTTTGGGTGTCACCATATCCGACGGCAATGGCCACCATACCTTGGTTTCGCGCATCGCCGCCGGTGAGACAGTTGGAGAGATGGGGATTCTCGACGGCGGCCTTCGGTCGGCGACCGTCGAGGCGCTTCGCGACACCGAGCTGCTAAGGCTCGACAAATCCTCCTGCGAGCGTCTTGTCGAGCGGTATCCAAGGTCGATGCTGTCCCTCATGTCGCTCTTGGTAAGGCGACTACGCAACACCACTCGCCACGCCGATGACCAGTCTCAGGTTCGGACCGCGGCCTTGGTCCCCACGGATCACGATGCGGATCATCGTCGCGTCGCACATGATCTCGTAAATAGATTGGTGGCTGACGGCCAACGCGCGTTGCTGCTCGATTGTAAGTCGGCAAATCGCTCGACCGAATGGCTCAGTGCCGCAGAGGCCGACAACGATCTGGTTGTCTACTGCGCTGAAGCGTCGAATCCGGACTGGACCAAGCTCTGCCTGCGCCAGGCCGACCGCGTGCTGCTCGTCGCGTCGTCCGGCGCGCCGTTCGCGATGCCCACATGGCTGGCGGAAGGAGGTGGGGATTGCCGGCGGCCGTTTGACCTCGTCATGCTCCAACAGGAGCGGCGGAATACCGGGCGAACCGTTGAGTGCTGGCGCGCGCGCCTGCCGATCGACGTCGTTTGTCAAGTTCGCCACGGCAATCCAAACGACATCGCCCGCCTCTTGCGGCTGCTGCGTGGAACTGCGGTCGGGCTGGTCCTGAGCGCTGGCGGGGCGCGGGGTTTTGCCCACCTCGGCGTCGTTCGGGCGCTGCGCGAGGCACACGTGCCGATCGACCGGGTCGGGGGCTGCAGCATGGGCGCAATTGTGGGTGCGGCCGTCGCGATGGAATGGGATGACGCCGAGATAAGAGAGCGGCTGCGCTGTGCGTTTGTGGAGTCGAATCCGATCAACGACTACACGCTGCCGTTCCTCTCGCTGGTCAAGGGCAAGAAGGTCACGCGGCGACTTGAGGAGCACTTCGGCAGCACGCGCATCGAGGATCTCTGGCGCCCATTTTTCTGCGTATCGACGAACCTGTCGGCGGGAGCCGTCGCAGTGCATCGTGATGGACCGTTAACCCGTGCCTTGTGCGCGAGCGTCGCCATCCCCGGCTTGTTGCCCCCTGTCATGATAGATCGAGAGGCTCATGTTGACGGCGGCGTCATGAATTGGCTGCCGGTCGATGTGATGGGCTCCAAGCGCGGCCCTGTCATTGCTGTCGACGCGGCCAGTGACCCAGCGCTTGTTTCTTTTGAAGGCGCCGACGGCACGCAACCGGATTGGCGGTTTTGGCGGCGGCGCGGAAAAATGCCTCCGATTGTCGACCTGCTTTTCCGGGCTGCCACCGTCAGCAGCGATGCCCTCGGAAGGGCAGCGTGCGACCAAGCGGACATCTTGTTCAAGCCCGCGCTCGAGACCGTTGATCTGCTGGATTGGAAGGCATGCGACCGTGCGATCGACGCCGGCTATCGACATGCGGTCGAAAAACTCGAGCAGCGGGACAAGTCGATGGCGCACCGGCAATGGTGACCCGCTCGAGCGCTCGGTTCGTTCACACCGTTTTGCGCAGCCTGGTGTCCGCTCACGGCGCGCTGACGCGCGGGGCAAGAAGGACGTCGGCGGCCAGCCGCGGATTTCGGACGAGGTATATGAGGTCGCGATGATTTTATCTGTATGATGTCTGCGCTCAAAAGAAAACAGAAAACAAAATATGTGTCTCCTCTTCGCCGTTACCAAGTCAGCGATTGTCTCATGCGCTGTTTTGTGACGCTCGTCACATTTGGTTGCAGTCGCAGAGGAGGACGTTTTGTTGACCAAGGTCTATTCCCAGACACCTTTCAATCCGTGCTCATAAAAACGTTATCCGGAATTGAGCTGTTCACCATCGACCGCCCGGAATAATCCAGGCATTTTCCAGTCTCCTCCTGTGTGCGGTCGCTACGGCCGTCACGTTCGCCGCTCCGAGTTGGCGCCGAATGATCCCCAACCCCGAAGTTTTCTTAGTCTCAACCACAGGAGAAATAATATGAAGAAGCTTCTGACCACATTGGCCGTGCTGACCGCTTTCGCGACGCCGGCATTTGCCCAGTACGCTCCCCAGGACTACCAAACGGTTGCTCCTCCGAGCATCCAGCACAAAAGCGCCGCTCGCCAGAACGGCCTCCACGCCTTCGCCATGGTTCCGCGCGCCCCGGCGGGTTCCACCTTGGACGATCCGTCCCTCACGGGCGGCGGCAGCGCCGGCTACAATGAGTTGATTCGCTCCTACTGAGGTGAACAGCAAAACAGGGCGGCTCAGGCCGCCCTGTTTTCTTCGGCTCGTTTCCGTCGGCACGAAGCCCGAGGCCAGAATTTTCCCGGAAAGCCGCCATAGAGATACATGACCAGTTGCGCATGCTTAACTTATGCGAACCGCGCCTAAGGCTGCGGACAGCTGCATGCCAGCACGTTTTATGCTGCTGACAAGATTTGCCGAGAGTTTGGCCGGCAAGATTCGAGTCGGCCCAATCATGCCGATCATTGCCGCCAAGTTTGCCTGCCCGTCGATAATTGGCACCGCGACGGCGTTAAAGCCGATCATTCCTTCGTCGGGAATGTCCGACCATCCACGTTTGCGCACGCGATCGAGCTCGGAGGACAATGCGCGCGGATTGGTAATGGTATTCGGTGTCATTTTCGGCAGGCGCCGAGACAACACCTCTTGCACCAATTCGCGCGGTCCAAAGGCCAGTGCGATCTTGCCGAGTGCCGAGCAGTGCAACAGGTTGGGCGCCAATGCATTGCCGGGCCGTTGCACGATTGAAAATTCGGAAGTGCCGAGCGCGACGTCGAGCACACGAATTTGCTCGCCCTCTAACCGCGCGATCAGCGTGGTATGACCGAATTCGTCGCGTAATCGCGCAATAGCAGGTCGGGCAATGGCGACAATGTCGACGCCGGTTATGATCGCCTGGGCGAGAACGACCATTCCCGGCCCGACGCGGTATTTTTCGGTTTGCCGATCCTGCACGGCGTAGCCGGCTTGTGTCAGCGTGACGAGGTGGCGATAAACCCGCGACTTGGTCGCGCCAACCAATTTGGCGAGCGCGGTCACCCCGAGTCCGGAGTTGCTCCTGGCGAGCGCCTCGATGATGCTGAATGTCAGCGTGACAGCAAGGATGCCATCGGATGGAGTCGAGTTGAATTTGACCCGGGGCATTGATTTATGCAGTTCCTGTCTGTGCCTCATTCAAAGCACAGCTCTCGCGATAGCGTCGAAGCTTTTGCACTATTGTCCGGGGAAGCAGCGCCGCCGTCCTCTTGGCAGGATCGACGGCAATCGGTGTCAGCTTTGCCAAGAAGAGATCGTGGCGCTCGGTGGAGCGCCCTCGAACCGAGATATCGAAGGTTTTTGCGCGAATGCTGACAATCTCCACGGTCATAAGGAAATCGTCGTCGGGACGCAAAGAGGCGTAGAACTCGATTGTGAAAGCTTTGGCGGGAAGCGCTACGCGATGCCGGGCCTTCGCATTGACGAATCCTTCGTTGAGCAACACTGTCATGAATATCTCATAGGCGGATACGACGTATTCGCTGTAATTGACCATATGGACGACGCCAGCGGGATCGCACTCGCCCCATTTCACCCGCCGTCGAATCGTAATGGGGTTTGCGCCGATGACGATTTCGGTAGCCGCTTTGAAATCACCCGTCGGTCTCGTCCTCGCCATGACGTCTAATCCAAGACGATATTGGCGCCGTGCGCGACGTCGCGCCAGCGCGCGGCATCGGCTTTGAGAAACGAATAGACCTGCTGGACGGAAAGGTCCGGGACGTCAAAGCCTCCCGTCTCGGCGCTCTTGATGAACTCCGGAGACAGGATTGCCTGGTGAACAATGTCACGAAGCCGCTCGACCAAAGCGGCGGGAGTGGCGGATGGCGCATAAAGGCAAAGCCAAGATTCGCCGCTAAACCCAGGCAAGACGCCGGCAATCGGCGGGATGGCCGGCAGAGCGGCAATCGGCTTTGCGGCGGCAACTCCGAGAGCGCGGATTTGCCCACCGTCGATGAAAGGCCGCGCCGATATGACGGTATCGAAGGTGATCTGGACATCCCCCGCGGCGGCCGCCGCCGTCGCCGGGCTGTTGCCCTGATACGGAATGTGCGTCATCTCGACGTTGGCCATTTGCTTGAACATCTCGCCAAGCAGATGCGGCATCGAGCCGACCCCGGATGTCGAATAATTGTAGTTGCGGGGCTTCGCGCGCAGCGCCTGGATCAGATCGGGAATGGTCTGGGCAGGAACCGCAGCATTGACCAAGAGCAAGTAAGGCGTCGTGCCGACGAGCGACAGTGGGGTAAAATCCTTTTCGGGATCGAACGGCACGTTCGCTTTGACTGCCGGCAAGACCGTCATCTGCGACGCGGTTCCCATCATCAGGGTATAGCCGTCAGGCGTTGCGTGTTTGAGACTATTGGCGGCAATGATGCCTGTGGCGCCCGGCTTGTTCTCGACGACGAATGGCTGACCGGTGATGGATTGAAGTTCGTGCGACAGTTTCCGGGCGATAATGTCGGTGACGCCTCCCGGCGGATACGGCACGATGATCTCCACGGCTCTCGACGGGAAGGCGGTCTGCGCTTGCACCGCCGCGACGGCGGCCAGTACGACGAGCGCGCTCGCTGCGACATAGCCGAGAGCGGCCCAAGCTCTCACGGCTGGGCTCCTGCGGCAGCGGCCCCAACTCCAGCGTCTTCCGCCGCGGCACCGGGAAAGTAGGCCTCGGCATTGCGGCAAAGAACCTTCGCCAAAACTTCTTCGGAATAGCCTTCAGATTTCCAAGCGGGCAGCAGCCTTTCGAACGTCAAGCCGGGAAAATCGCAACCGAACATGATGCGATCCTGCAAGCGGCCGCGAATTTCCTTCTTGAGCGCCGGCGTGAAGTGTTGCGGACCCCAGCCATGCAATTCGTAGTGGACGTTGCCTTTGTGCAGGAGGATGGCGATCATATCGTCCTGCCACGGATAGGCCGGGCGCGCCGCCAGCACGCGAAGCTCCGGATATCGCGCGGCCACCATGTCGATGTGCCGGGGGTGGCCGTGCTCGAGAACAATGCCTTTGCCGCCGCGATGTCCCTGTCCGATCCCGGTCAGGCCGCATAGGATCATGACCGGTATGCCGAGATCGATCGATCGCTCGTAAAACGGATCCCACACAGGCTCGCTCGCCGGAGCTCCGGTCGATTGGCCGTTGACGCAGAAGCCGACGAACCCTGCGCCGGCCTCGGCACAGCGCTGAAACTCTGCGAGCGCTTCGTCGGCTCGCCACGGCTGGAATTGCAGCCAGTGACCGAACACCACGTCCGAATACCGCCGCTGATAATCGAGCGCGTAATCGTGATGAAGCCGCATATCCTCGATAGAAAGTTCCTTAGGGTAGGAAAGGTCGAGTATCGTCCTGACCTCGTAGTTGCGGAAATAGGCGGCCTGCTCCTCGTCACTGAAAGTCCGCCGTTGCATCTGAAAGACGCGTTTCGCGTGAAGCCAGTCCTCGTCGGTCCGCAGGACCGTGCGACCCGGCGTTGCCCAGTGCGAATGACAATCGAAAATACGCATCAAACCGACTCCATGCTTTTCAAACGTCCATTGTGCGGGGCCATGGTTGGTCGGACTCAGTGTTTGCGCCGGTCGATAAGGCGACGGACTTTCATGACCTCGTCAATTCCGGTGAATTGACCGAGCTCTCCTTTGCCCACGACCTCGACTTTGAACGAGACGCCGAGAGCATCGTGAAGACGCGCCGACAGGGCCGCCGCGAGATCGGATGTCGCGACTGAAACGTCCACCGCTTCAACCATGACTGTCATTTCTTCGCGGCCCGAAGCCGACGTCTGGTCGACGACGCAGACATACTCGCCGTTGGATTGGCTGAATTCGGCGACGCACGCGCCGACCGCCTCGGGGAAGACGTTCACGCCGCGGATCTTCACCATGTTATCGGCGCGGCCGAACAGCTGCGAAAGTCGCCTGTGGGTGGATCCGCAAGGGCAGTCGCCTGAAACGAAGGACAAAACGTCGTTGGTGTTGAAGCGGATCATGGGCGCCGCGTGCTTGAATAGCGCGGTCACAATCAGCGTGCCCCTTTCGCCTTCCTTTTTCGTCTCGAGTGTTTCCGGATCGGCGATTTCCACTATGAAGGAATCTTCAAAAACGTGCATTCCGGTCTTGTACTTGCAATCGCAACACACCGTGCCGAGTTCGTTCGTCCCGTAATTGTCGAAGACGTCGGCTCCCCACAGCGCTTCGAGCGATTTTCGGTCGTCGACGCCCAGCCACGATAGTAGCCCCTTGAGCTTCAATTCACGGACATCGAATTTCAGCTCGTCGCGCGCGACGGCTGCAACGTGCCGAAGATAGGACCCAAGCGCCGCGAAGAAATGGACACCCCAGCCCTTCATCAGTTCGACCTGGCGCCGGGTGGGGGTCTGGCTTCCGGGGCCGGAGATGATCGGGACCGCGCCGGTATATTTCCAAAGGCTCTCCCGCATCAGGAAGCCGGCGTTCGGAAGACCGGTTGCAAGGGCGACTTGAACCAGATCGAACGGCCGCACGCCCTGCATGTACATCCGCCGCCCGGTATTGATGTTCATGACCTCGCGATCCTGCGGTGCGTACATCATGACGCGGGGCAGGCCGGTTGTGCCGCCGCTGGTCTGGAACACCAGCGGTATCGGATCGTCGCGCTCCGGATCGATGCCGATGAGATCGCCCCAGGGCGGATTGCGCGCGATGCTTTCGCGCATGTCGTGGACGGAAAACGTGGGCAACCGGGTCAGGTCATCCACTCCGCGAATGTCGCCGCGGTGGATTCCGGCCTTCGCCCAATGTCGCTGGTAAAACGGGATTTGCCAGGCGCGATCCACTTGCTGCCGGAACCGCAGGTCTTGCGCGACCCGCAGTTCATCGCGCGACCGCCGATATGTCGTGTCGAAATAATCCGGTGCCGGCGGATAGTCGCGCCATAGCGCGTCAAAATCCAACGACCGATAGTAAAGCGGCACCCTTTGGCCGAGATCGCGTATTGCGGTGCCTCCCGTTGTATCGGTTATCGAAACAAATAGTCGTACAACGATACAAACTGCGGTGCGCCCGAGTCAAGACGCCAGAATCATTGCCGGCGGCTTGCACCAGACTTGCGCTTATATTATACTTTACAATCGTAAAGGAAATGGCGAGCTTCCAGCCAAGGGCCGCCGGTTTCCAATGGTTCGACGCGAGGAAATGCGAAACGATGATCGAAGAGCGCGACATTCCCGTGGTGATGCGCGATGGCACGCGTCTGGTGCTGGACGTGTATCGCCCGGACGCGGCGGGCAGATATCCAGTGCTCTATGCGTGCTCGCTGCATAACAAAGATATTCAGGGCCCCGATATCGCCGATGTGCTGCCGCCGCAGCCGGCGCACGCGCCGCTTTGGTTCGGCCCCATCGAGGCGGGCAACACCCGGCACTTCATCGCCAACGGTTATGTGCATGTCATCGCGCAGCCGCGCGGCTCGGCGAAATCCGAGGGTCAGTACGGGCACGAGGACACAGATCACTACGAACTGATCGAATGGATCACGCGCCAACCCTGGTGTGACGGCAATGTCGGAATGGTCGGCATCTCAGGATACGCCGGCGAGCAGTGGCGCGCCGCCGCTCAGGGTCATCCGGCTTTGAAGGCGATCTTTCCCTACGACGCCTGCAGTGCTTATGGCGGGATGTTCGGCTTTCGCGATTTCGTGCCCGGCGGCGTGCTGCACACGTTTCCTTACCTGCTGGACGTCTTCAGCACCGTTCATGAGTCGCGCGACCGGCCCTCGGAGCTGCCACCCGATCAGGAGAATCTTTGGCGCGAGGCGATGCGCAACCCGGACATCAAGCAGTACATCAACCTCTACAACATCCTGACTCAGAAGGGGCAGCGCACCTTTCTGATGTATCTTTTGCTGACAAGCCCGTGGGAAGCCGACGGAGTGGTCGAGCAATCCGAAGAGACATTCAAGAAGATCAAGATTCCATTTTATACCGGCTCGGGCGCATATGCCTACAGCTACAAACTCCATTGGCTTGGCGCGCAGCACTATTTTCAAAATATCGAACAGCCGAAAAAGCTGATCTTCACGGGACCCGCTCACCTGGAGCGCCCCTTTCATCAATATCACGACGAGATCATCCGTTGGTACGACTATTGGCTCAAAGGTCAGGACACCGGCATTATGGACGAGCCGCCGGTCCGCTATTGGCTCATGGGTGCCAACGCGTGGCGCACGGCGAGCGACTGGCCGCTGCCGGAGACCGAATGGACGAAATTCTATCTGTCGCAATGGGAGGGGCTTACTACGGAGGCTCCGCTCGGATCGCAGGCCGGGGCCGCGGCGGGGGAACCTGACGTCTTCACCCAAATGCCGCTCACACGAACTGTGAAGGTCGAGCGGCTGCGTTACATGACCGACCCGCTGCCGCAGGATGTCGACGTGGTCGGACCGATTGCGCTTACGCTATTCGCGGCGATCGATCAGAGCGACACCAACTGGATTGTCGTGCTCAAGGACGTGGGGCCGGATGTCTCGGTGCGGACGGCGCGAGAGGGCGAACGCGCGGTGCCGCAAACCCTGCCGGAGCGGGAACTGACACGCGGCTGGCTCAAGGCATCCTATCGCGCGGTCGATGAGAAACGGTCCAAGCCTTGGGAACCGTTCCACAAGCTCACGCGCGCGGCCATCGCTCCGGTCGTCCCCGGAGAAATCGTCGAGTACAGAATTCAAATTCTGGGCACCGCCAATCGGTTCAAAGCCGGCCACCGGATCTGTCTCGACATCACATCAATGGATGTGCCGACCGGCACCGGTGCGATGACCAACGTCGAATACATTCCCTATCACGTGTGCAGCAGCCGGACGGTAACTCACCGTGTCTATCGGGACGCGGAAAGGCCGTCGCATCTGCTGCTGCCGATCATCCCGGCTCGAAGCTGAACTGCGCGCCGCCACGACGCGAGTCCTGTTGTAGTAGGCCAAAGCAAGACTGAGAGGAGAGCTATATGGATACGATCAGGTTTGAACAAAAAGGCGCGATCGGCAGCATCGTCCTCGCCAACCCGCCGTTCAATCGGCTCGATCTGCGCTTTTCGGCGGCGCTGCGCGAAGCGGTGCACAGCGCCAGCGAGAGCGCTATTCGGGTCCTGGTCATTCGCGCCGAGGGGCCGAACTTCAGCTTTGGCGGCGAAGTCAGGGAGTGGCCTGGCAAGGACGTCAATTGGTTTCGCACCTTCGTCGCCGAGGTGAACGCGTCCTATCGCGCGATCGAAGCCTTGCGGGTTCCGACCATGGCCGTGGTGCAGGGAGTGGCCTTCGGCGGCGGATTTGAGCTCGCGCTGGCGTGTGATTTTCTGGTAGCGGCAAAATCCGCAGTCTTCCGATGCGTCGAAGTCACGACGGCAATGCTTCCGATCGCGGGAGCATTGCAGCGGCTGGCTGAACGCGTCGGCCGTGCCCGTGCGTCTCGCTTTGCAATGCTGGGAGAGCCGATTTCAGGTGTCGAGGCGGGCGCCCTTGGGATAGCGACCCACGTGGTCGATGAAAACAAGCTCGAGGAAACCGCCGGCGCGCTTGCCAGCCACCTCGGCAGCGGTCCCACGCGCTCTTACGCGGCCACGCGCACGCTTCTTAAAGCCTGGTCGAGCGGTGGCGTCGCCGCGGCCGACCTCGTCATGCTCGACGTGTCGATGGAGCTATACAACGGCGCCGATGCGCAGCGCGGCTTTGCCAACACTGCAAAGGCTTTCGACGCCGATATCGAGCCGCCAGCCATGACCTTCGAAGGCAAATGACCTGAACGCTGGGCGAGATACCAGGCGCTGTGATAACCGAAGATATGGCGCGAGGATCCAGGAAAAGCCGCAGAGAAGGGGACGCCTCCCGCCCAAGAAAGCGCGCCGAGCAGAGACGTTCACGCGCGACGCGACTATCGATTTTGAAGGCTGCGTTATCCGAATTTGCAGATAGGGGCTTCGAGGCCGCAAGCATCCGCTCTATCGCGGAACGAACGGGGCTTCAGCACCCGCTCATCACCTACCACTACCCCACCAAGGATGCGTTATGGCGAGCGACAGCCGAATACGCCTTCGAGCAAATACGGGAGAAGTGGGATAAATCCGGATCCGAGCTCTCAGACGCCGCGCCAATCGATCATCTGCGGGCAGAATACCGAACGGTCTTTTACTACACCGCCGCATTTCCGGAATTTCACCGCTTTATGCGCCAGGAGGCTATGTACGACAACCCGCGACTAAGATGGGTCGCCGAAACCGTGCTGGCGCCCTTGATTGATCGCCTGCTGCCCCAAATCCGAGCTGCGCAGAGGGACGGCGATCTCCCCGCAATCGAGCCGATCGTGTTTCACTATATGATGATTAGTCTGACAGCCATGCTGGCGGGGTTCGGTCCCGAGATGCGCGTTACCAGTCGGGTAAGGCCGCAAGCCCCCGCTGTTATCGACTCCTATTGGATGCAGGTCGAAAACATGGTTTTCGGCAGGTTCGCGAACGCCAGCGGTTCTCGCGATCGTAAACTGGCGCAAAAGCGCGGCACCGGCTCAAAGTGAGGTAGTTGTAGTTCTCTTCAGACCATCCAAATGCTGTGCGAGCCTATAGCCGGTGGATTTCGAAGCCACGCATTGCAACGCTTCATGGGCTATAAAAATATCATGCATACGGTTCGACACACCGAAATGGCTCCTGATCGGTTATAGAAACTCTGCGGCGACTGATATGGTAAATCACACATGTTGCTTTGCCGGCTGCCTCGGCGGTTATTTATATGCCACCGCGGCCGCAACGTAGAGAACTTTGATGATCATACAGTCCAGTATCGACTTTCCGTCATCGCCGAAGGTCACAGAAATGCAGGTCGTCCCGGTGGCGGGTCACGACGACATGTTGCTCAATCTTTCGGGGGCGCACGCGCCGTTTTTCACGCGGAACATGGTGATTCTTCGCGACAATGCCGGCCACACCGGCGTCGGCGAGGTACCAGGCGGCGAGCAGATTCGGCGGACATTGGAAGATGCGCGGGAATTGGTGCTCGGTCAGCCGATCGGGCTGCACAACGCCATTCTCGGCGCGGTGCGCAAGCGCTTTGCCGAGCGGGATACAGGCGGCCGCGGATTGCAGACTTTCGACCAGCGTGTGACCATTCACGCCGTCACGGCGATAGAAGTATCGCTGCTTGACCTTTTGGGTCAATTCCTCGGCGTTCCGGTGGCGGCTCTGCTGGGAGAAGGACAGCAGCGCGATGCGGTAGAGATGCTCGGCTACCTTTTCTTTGTCGGTGATCGCACCAGAACGGATTTGCCGTACCGCTCTGAACCGAATGCCAAGATCGACTGGTTTCGTCTTCGGCACGAGGAGGCGTTGACGACGCAAGCGGTGCTGCGCCTCGCTGAAGCGGCACATGCACACTATGGCTTTAACGACTTCAAGCTTAAGGGCGGCGTGCTATCGGGTGAACAAGAGATCGAAGTGGTGACTGCGCTCGCCGGACGTTTTCCCGGAGCCCGGATCACATTGGACCCCAACGGAGCGTGGTCGCTCGAGGAGGCGATCCGTCTATGCAGCGGCATGAGCGACGTACTGGCTTATGCGGAAGACCCTTGCGGCGCCGAGTGTGGCTATTCGGGCCGCGAAGTGATGGCCGAATTCCGCCGCGCGACCGGCCTGCCCACTGCAACCAATATGATCGCGACCGATTGGCGCCAAATGGGACATGCGATCATCTTGCAGTCGGTGGACATCCCGTTGGCCGATCCGCATTTCTGGACCATGCAGGGCGCAGTACGCGTGGCGCAGATGTGCCGCGATTGGGGACTCACCTGGGGCTCACACTCCAACAATCATTTCGACATCTCGCTGGCGATGTTCACGCACGCGGCCGCTGCCGCGCCGGGCAAGATCACGGCAATCGACACGCACTGGATCTGGCAGGACGGGCAGCGGCTGACGCGGGAGCCGCTGCGGATCAGGGACGGGAAAGTGGCCCTTCCCGACAAACCGGGCCTCGGCATAGAGATCGATATCGATCAGATGGAGAAGGCGCACGAGCTCTACAAATCGCACGGCCTCGGCGCCCGCGACGACGCCGCAGCGATGCAATACCTCAAGCCAGGCTGGGTGTTCGACAACAAGCGTCCCTGCCTCGTGCGCTGACCCCGGAAATTGCGGGCTGGATCTCCGACGCGAAGGTAAACGGTCGCGTCATTCGCGCGGTGCGGCGATTTGATCGCTTTCGCGGGCAGAGGACCATGGCGCCACAATCGCAATTCGGTCGATGGTGACCCATTTCGTCATTTTGCCGCCGTCAATTGCCGCTCGGCGAAAGGCTTATTCGATCACCTCGTCGGCGCGGGCGAGGATCGGCGTGGCGACGCCGACGACGCGAATGTTCTTGATCGTGACGGCACGTATCGCGACCGCTTATTTGGCCGCGCAAAATTGGATATCTCTTTGGCGGAAAGCCAATTCTGCTTATTCCTAGGGAGCGCCGGCTTCGCCAATCTCAGTTTCTTTGTTTCCAATTTATCGCCTTGGCGCGCCGCGCGGGACGTCAACCCGCCGGCGCGGTGAGCGCCGGGCCGAGCCAATAGCGCCCGCGCACCAGTGATGCGCGCGCGGCGCGGGCATCGAGCGCGGTCCGGAACAGCGCCGGCACGTCGCGTGGCCTTTTCAACACCGAGCGGAACATGGCGCCGAGATCCATCGTACCGTTCGGACGCATCGCGGCGATCGCCGATGCAGGCAGCGCGCGCTTTGCCGAATCGGTGATGACCCTGATAGCGGCGAACGGGATTTCATGGGCGAGCCCCACGGCGGCAACAATGTGCGATTCCATGTCGACGGCGATGGCGCCGGTTTTGACGTAGAGGTCGCGCTTATCGCGCGGATGCGCGACCGGAGCCGAAGCGCCCAACAGCCCGCCGGAGACCGCTCCCGGGATCGTCCGCAGCAATTTCTCCGACCATTCGCGGTCGGTCGGCATGCTGCGCGAACCGGAGAGCACGTGACTGCCGACCACACAGGCGCCGGTCGGCAATTGCGGCGCCAAGCCGCCGGCGACGCCGAAACTGACCAAGCCTTGATAGCCGCGCCCGCGGGCGCGCACTTCGGCGATTGCCGCGGTCAGCTTGCTCGCCAAATCGCGGCCGTCACCGCTGCAAATGACTTGCACCCCGGGACCGGCAGCGATTCGTGCCTCAAAAGCCAGTCCAACAACGATGATCACGCAGCCCCCTCGTTACCGCGGCCATGGAGCAGGAAGCTGTCACGGGCCTCAGGCTCCACAACCCCAACCGAATGCCGTCCCGACACCGGCGAAGTTTCCTATAGCCTAACCTGCAAAATTCGCAATCTCCAGCCGGGCGCCGCCTTGGCATAATGTACGGCTCTGCCGCACTATGACCTGCAAGCGGATGAGGCCGAGCCCGCCGCGTCGCCATGGGTTCGGTGAACCGCGACAAAGTGAGTGGGCTGGATGCAGGCATATTTAGTGGCAGGCTGCAGGATTTGAGGGTGAGAAGTTTGTTGGTCGAGGTCGCCGGCTGGCTATCCGTGCTGTTCAGTATCGGCGCCGTTCTTGGCTGCGCCTACGCTTTGCTCGCGGCCTGGATCGCCGGTCAATTTGGCCGCACCGCGATCATGCCAGCGGCAAATTACCCGGCCGTTACCATCCTCAAGCCGCTTTATGGCGCGGAGCCGCATCTTTACAGCAGGCTGGCCGGATTCTGCGCGCAGGACTATCCGAGCCCGGTCCAAATCGTATTCGGCGTCGCCGACCCCGCCGATCCGGCGATCGCGACCGTTCGCGATCTGATCGCGGCTTTTCCGGAGTCCGACCTCAAACTGGTGATCTGTTCGCGTCAGCACGGCGCCAACCGCAAGGTTTCGAACCTGATCAACATGTACGCGGAGGCTCGCCACGAAGTCCTCGTCATATCCGACAGCGATATTGTCGTTGACCGCGACTACTTGCGGACGATTGCGGCAAGCCTCGGGCAGCCGGGAGTCGGCATTGTGACCCTGCTTTACGGTGGAATCCCCGTCGCCGGCCTGTGGGCCGAATTCGCCGCCGCGGCGATCGATTATGACTTCCTGCCGAACGTCCTGGTTGGTCTCAGGCTTGGCCTGGCAAAACCGTGCTTCGGCTCGACCATCGCCATCCACCGCAGCACGCTCGCCGCCGTCGGGGGCCTTGAAGCGGTGGCCGATTACTTGGCGGACGATTACGCGCTCGGTGCGCTGGTTCGCATCGCCGGCCTGACGGTCGCAATTCCGAGCGCGACCGTCATGCATGTCTGCACTGAACGATCCTTGCGCGAGCTACTCGTTCACGAGTCGCGCTGGGCCCGGACGCTACGCGCCATCGATCCGCCCGGTTATGCCGGCCTGGCGATCACGCACGCGCTGCCATTGGCCATTTTGGGCGCTGTGCTGGGCGGCATGACATGGGCCTCCGTTGCTCTCATCGCTGCCGCACTGGCTTGCCGTTATATCCTTCAGCTTGCGATCGACCTCATATTACATCGTCAGCGTCGGCTCTCCTGGCGCGGGCCGATGCGCGATGCGCTGTCGTTTGCGATCTATGTCGCCAGTTTTTTCGGCAACGCGGTGCAATGGCATGGCCATCGTTACCGCCTGCGGTCCGCGACAAGGATAGGAGAGCCGGACCAAGTCGAACTGAGAAGGGGATCGCCAAACTGAAAGATTTGATCGTAACGGCTGACGATTTCGGCTTGGCGCCGGAAGTCAATGAGGCGATCGAAATCGCCCACCGCAACGGCATCTTGACCGCCGCCAGCCTGATGGTGGCCGCCCCCGCGGCGGCCGACGCGGTGGCGCGGGCGGCGCGGCTGCCGACGCTACGGGTCGGTCTCCACCTCGTCTTGATCGATGGCCGGCCGGTATTGCCCGCGGCGCGGGTGCCGGACCTGGTCGATCATGGCGGCAACTTTCGCAACGACATGGTCGCCGCGAGCGTCCGAATTTTCCTGGATGCAAAGCTGCGCCGACAGGTGGCAGTGGAAATTGCCGCGCAGTTCGATGCGTTTGCCGCCACCGGTTTGCGCCTTGACCATGTCGATTGCCACAAACACTGGCACCTGCATCCGACCATCGCCCGCCTCATTTTGGAGGTCGGACGGCGCTACGGGATCACGGCCGTGCGGGTCCCGAGCGAGCCGGCGACTGTGCTCAAACGCGCCGGGAACGGTTCATGGCCGTCGCCGCGCTCCTTAATGATCGCGACGTGCGCCGCCCATTTGCGAAGACGGGTCCGCGGCAACGGCTTGCAGGCGCCCGATCGGGTGTTTGGCTTGGCATGGTCAGGAGCGATGACGGAACGGCGCATCGCCGCTCTTCTGGCGCATCTGCCGAGCGGGCTGACGGAAATCTATACCCATCCGGCGACGTCGAATTCGTTTACCGGCGCGGTGTCCGGCTATCGCTATACCGAGGAGCTGAGCGCGTTGGTCTCCTCTGAGGTCAAGTCGGCGATCGCCGGCAACGTCATAAGGCTGACGAGCTATTCCGACATTGCCGCGCGCGGCGCCGTCATCGATCAGCGCAGTTGACCGCGCGCGCGAAACCAGTCGATCGCGTCGGCAATCGCCTCGACGTAGGGTCGTGCGCGGTAGCCGAGTTCGCGCTCCGCTTTTTCCGACGTGAAAAACATGCGGTCTTTGGCAAGCCGCAGTCCGGCCGTGGTCACGAACGGCTCCCGGCCGGTGATTCGGGCCAATGCCTCGGCGCCGTAGGCGATCGGGAACATCATGGTTCGCGGCAGGCGCAGTCTTGGCGGCCGCCGGCCGACACGGCGGGCGATCTCGCCAAGCATGTCGCGCAGCAGGACATTTTGGCCGCCGAGGATGTAACGCTCGCCGATTCGGCCACGCCGCAACGCGGCCAGATGTCCCGCGGCGACGTCGTCGACGTGGACGAGGTTCAAGCCGGTATCGATATAGCCAGGCATGCGTCCGGCCGCTGCCTCGACGATGATGCGTCCCGTCGGGGTCGGGCGGATATCGCCCGGGCCGATCGGCGTCGACGGATTGACGATGACCGCGGGCAGGTTTTGGTTGGCGACCATGGCTTCGACGGCGCGTTCGGCAACCACCTTGCTGTATTTGTAGGCGCCGATGGCCTGCGCTGGCGGCAGCGGAAAGCTCTCGTCGCTGGCTTCGCCATGGGGCCTGGCCGCCAGCGTGGCGACGCTGCTGGTATAGACGATGCGCTCGACGCCGGCCTGCAGCGCCGCGGTCATGACCGCGCGGGTGCCTTCGACATTGGTGCGGACGATTTGTTCGGGGTCGCGCGCCCATAGCCGATAATCCGCCGCGACGTGGAATACGTAACGCACGCCCTTCACGGCGCGTTCGATCGCGTTTGCGTCGAGCAGGTCGCCCTCGACGATTTCGATTTTCAAATCGGCGAGATTGTCGCGTGGGCTTGTCCGGCGCAGCATGGCGCGGACGTCGTAGCCGGCGCGCTGCAGGCAGCGCGCGACTGCGGCACCGACAAATCCGCTCGCGCCGGTGATGAGCACCATGACGCGATGCTCACCACAACGGGTGCATGGTGAAGGAGTAAGTGGCGCCGACGCCGAAGGTGAATTGATTGGGCGAGCCGCGCTGGGTCACCAGCGGCGAATTGGCGGCGTCGCCGACCAGCCTCTCGTATTCGACAAACGTGTGCGCCGCCCATTGCCGGTTGAAGAAATATTCCGCTTCCGTTCCGGCGCCGTAGGAATAGACGCCGCCGCCGGCGTGATAGACCGGCAGCGCCGGCAAGCCGGACACCGTGGAGTTCGCCGACTGCGCCGGCGTGATGCTGAAATACGGGCTTGTCGCGGCGGCCGTTTGCAATGTCAGCCGCGGGCCGCCGGAAAACCGCCATTGATCGACCGGCACCACCGCGTCGAGGAAGAGGTCGCCGGTGACGCCGGTTTCGCCGCCAATGCCCTGGCGAACCTCGCTGTGCAGGCGCAGCCACGGCACCGGCCAGAAATCGGCGAAGCCGCCGGCTTGCAGCGCATATCCGACGTCGCCCAGCCCATTGAGCTCGCGATAGGATGAGGCCCTGCGCTGCCAGGCCAGGTTGAATGCCGGTCCGAGCTTGATCTGGCCGAGGTCGATGACGCTGAAGCTGAAGCTGTCGCGTGGCCCGAAATAGTCCGGCGGCGTGCCGGTTTTGCGGATGCTGAACAGCGGCAGGCCGGTCACGGCCAGTATGCTGTCGGCGGCGCCCGGCCAGGCCGGGACCACCCGACCCTCGAGCCCTATGGTGACGATCCAATCCGGCGCCACCGCAGCTGATGCCGCGACAGGCGGCGGCGACGGCGCGGCGGGCAAATCCGCCGCCAAAGCGAAGCCGGACCCGATAATCAGCAATCCGACCGAAATTGGCCACGAAGCCGATGACATGACTACTCAACTCACCTAGATCCGGCCTGACGGTCGGAATGTTCGACAACGCCGCCCAAAGCTGGGCTCACCCACGCCAGCATAGCATACCGGCGGGCCAACTAACGTTCGGTGACCAGTCATCGTCATCGTTTTTCGACCTGTGGTTTCGGCCGCTTGCGGCGCTCAGGCGTCCAGCATCGCCACGCAGCGGGTCCAGCCCGCCGACGCCGCTTCGATCTTCACCGGGAAGCAGGCGACCTTGAAGCCGAACGGCGGCAGTTGGTCGAGATTGGCGAGCTTCTCCATGTGGCAATAGCCGATCTCGCGGCCGGCCTTGTGGCCTTCCCAGATGATGCTGGGGTCGCCGGTTTCGAGGAAGCGTTTGCGGGTGAACGAGAATGGCGCGTCCCAGCTCCAGCCGTCGATGCCGGTGACGCGCACGCCCTGCCGGAGCAGATAAAGCGTCGCCTCGCGGCCCATGCCGCAGCCTTTGTCGAGATAATTCGGCGCGCCGTAGTGCCTCGCAGCCCCGGTATTCACCAGCACGATGTCGAGGGCTTTCAGCGCATAGCCGATGCGGTCGAGCTCGCGTTTGACGTCGTCGGCCTTGCAGACATAGCCGTCGGGTTTTTGGCGGAAGTCGAGTTTTACGCCAGACGAGAAACACCATTCCAGCGGCACCTCGTCGATCTTCAGCGCCGGCTTACCGCCGTCCTGGGTGCTGGCGAAATGCCACGGCGCGTCGAGATGGGTGCCGTTATGGGTGGTGAAGGTGATCTGCTCCATCGCCGCGCCTTCGCCGTCCGGCAGCTGCTCGGCCTCGAGCCCCGGGAACCAGGCCATGAACTCCTTGGCGCCGTCGTGATGGTCGAGATATTTGATGCGCGGCAGCATGCTCGGCGGGTCCGAGGCGATGCCGGCTTTGAGCGCGACCGAAAGATCGATGATCCGCATTTCTTGTTCTCCCTTTACGCCCTTATCGTCTCACGCAACTTGTAGCGGATGATCTTGCCCGATCCGGTGCGCGGAATCTCGGCGATGAATTGCACGCTGTGCGGCACCTTGTAGGCCGACAGCTTTTCCCGGCAATGGCCGAGCAAAGCTTCGATCTCGATCGTATGTCCCGGCCGCGGCACCACGAACAGCGCCGGCACTTCGCCGAGATGCTCGTGCGTCACGCCGACCACGGCGCAGTCGAGCACGGCTGCGAACGTATTGACCACTTCTTCGATCTCGGCCGGCGCAATATTCTGGCCGCCGCGGATGATCAGTTCCTTGAGCCGGCCGGTGATGGTCAGAAAGCCGTTGGCGTCGCTCTTGGCCAGATCGCCGGTGTGATACCAGCCGGCGCGCAGCGCATTGCGGGTTTCCTCCGGCTTGTTGTGATATCCTGGCATGACATTGGGACCGCGGACGATCAGCTCGCCCTCCTGATTGGGCGCGACGTCGCAGCCGTTGGCATCGACGATGCGCACCGCAAGTCCCGGCACCGGAAAGCCGCACGAGCCGAGCAGGCGCTGCCCGCTGGGCCAGTTCATCGTCACCATGGTCGAGGTTTCGGTGATGCCGTAGCCATCGAGCAACGGCACGCCCAGATGACATTCGAACTCGCGGTTGAGCGTCGCCGGCATGATGGCGCCAGCGGAAATGCAAAGTCGGAGGTTGGGAAAGCGCAAGCCCGCTTCGCCGCGCGTCGCCTGCAACAGATAGTGGAACATGGTCGGCACGCCGGGGAAGTAGCTGAATCCGCCGCTCTTGAGCAGCCGCACCGTTTCGCTGGTCGAGAACCGCTCCATGATGAAGACGCTGGCGCCGGTCGCGAGGACGCCGAGCACGGACAGATTCAGCGCGTAGGAATGAAACAGCGGCAGCGGCGACAGCACGGTGTCGCGCTCGGACAGACCGGTGATCGGCGCCCAGCAGGCGGCGACGATCCACAACATGCCATGCACTGTGAGCTGTACGCCCTTGGCGCGGCCGGTGGTGCCCGAAGTGTAGAGAATGAACGATGTCTCGTGCAGCGAGGCGGCATCGCGCGGCGCGGATTTTGACGGCGATGTTGCCAGCGTCTCATAACGAAGCGCCGGTACGCTGCACTGGCCGCGGTCGGTCACGATCAGCGTCGTCAAATTGGGCGCGGACGCCTGCAGCCGTGCGAACAAATCGCCGCGCTCGGCCGTCGTGATCACCGCTTTGCAGTCGGCGTCGGTGAGCCGATAGCTGATTTCCGCTTCGGTGGAATCGTAGCTGATCGGTACGCTGACAGCGCCGGAGCGGGCGATGGCGAAACAGCTTTCGACCCATTGCACCGAATTCGGCAGCATGATCGCGACCGTGTCGCGGGGTCCGATGCCGTGGTCGGCGAGATGGCCGGCCAGCTTGCCGGTGCGCTCGAGCAGTGCGCCATAGGTCACCGCCGTCAGCGCATCGCGATAGGCGATTTTGTCGCCGCGCGCGGCCCCATGCCGGCGCAACAGTTCCGGAATCGGCGCGATCAAGTCGGTGTGCAGCATCGTCGCTTCTCGTCAAACCATGCTGTAGCCGCCGCTGATGCTCAGCACCTGGCCGGTGATCCAGCCGCTGTGCGGCGAAGCGAGCAGAGCGATCATCGGCGCCACGTCCTCGGGCAGGCCGAGCCGGCGCAGCGGATAAAGCTTCACAAGTTTTTCGCGGTTGGCGTCGACCCAGTCCTTGTCGTGCGGCGTCTCGACCAGGCCGAGCGACACGGTGTTGGCGGTGGTGCCGGAGCGGCCAAATTCGCGCGCCAGCGATTTCATCAAGGCGATGACGCCGGCGCGGGCGGCGGCGACGATGGCGAGCCCGGATTCGCCGACGCGCGAGGAATCGCCGATCACGCTGACGATGCGGCCGTTCTTGCCGGCATCGAGATGCGGCGCGGCGGCGTAACAGCAATGAATCGCGCCGTAGAGGCAGGCGTCGATCTGGCGGTGCCAATCATCCGGCTTTGTTTCAACAAAGCGCTGGCGGATGGCAAGGCCGGCATTGTTGATCAAAATATTCAGGCCGCCGAAGTCGTTGACGATGTTTTCGACCATCGCTTGCACGACTGCGAAATCAGCGACATCGGCTTTGTAGGCTTTGGCTTTGCCGCCTTTGGAGACGATATCCTTGACCAACGCGTCGGCTTCTTCTCCCGAGGACCGGTAATTGACGGCAACGCTGGCGCCCTCGGCGGCAAGGCTCAGCGCGATCTCGCTACCGACGCCGCTGGTCGCGCCGGTCACAAGGGCGATTTTTCCCGTCAGCTTGAGGTCCATGTTCGCTCTTTCAGGTTTTGGCGCGCGCCCGCGCCGCTTCGATCAGGCGGAACAGGCGCTCCGGCGTGGCCGGCAGCTCATTGATCTCGATGCCGAGCGGGGAAAGCGCATCGGTGACGGCATTGGCGATGGCGGCAGGCGCGCCGATGGTGCCGCCTTCGCCCATGCCGCGGAAGCCGCCGAGCGTGGTCGGCGACGCGCTTTCCAGGTGCGTGACTTGCATCGGCGGAATCTCGCAGGCCGAGGGCACGATGTAATCGACCAGGTTCGCGGTCGTGATCTGGCCTTGCGCGTCGTAGACGATTTCTTCGTAGAGCGCGGCGCCAGTACCTTGGGCAACGCCGCCGTGGACCTGGCCGTCGACGATCAACGGATTGACCAGCCGGCCGCAATCCTCGGCCACGGCGAAACGCTCGACGCGGACCTCGTAGGTTTCCGGATCGATCTCGACCACGGCGATATGCGTCGCCGACGTCGTGGTGCCGAACACCGGATCGTAGGTTTCGGTAGCGGCAAGCTCGCCGCGCGCATCCGGCGGCAGCCGGCCCATTTCGGCATAGACCGCGCGCGCCACCTCGCGGAAGGTGATCGAGCGGTCGGTGCCGGCGACGGAGATTTCGCCGTCTTCCGCAATCAGATCGGCGACGGATGCTTCGAGAAGATGCGAGGCGGCGTTGAGAATTTTTTCGCGCACTTTGCCCGCCGCAAGCGTGGCGGCGCCGCCGGCCAGCACCATGCTGCGGCTGGCGTAGGTGCCGGTGCCGCCGGGGACGCCTGAGCTGTCGCCTTGCAGGATGCGGACGTCTTCGAAGCGGGCGCCGAGATGTTCGGCAACGACTTGGGCGAGCGTCGTCTCCAGGCCTTGGCCGTGTGAGGCGATGCCGAATGTGGCGGTGATGGCGCCGGTGGAATCGATGCGCACGATCGCCGTCTCGGTGCCGGTATTGATCGGCATGCCGGGCGCAACCGAGATGCGCGAGCCAATGCCAGTCAGCTCTGCGTAGCAGGCGATGCCGATGCCGATCCAACGGCCGGCGGCGCGTGCTTCCTTTTGCTTGGCACGCAACGCGTCGTAGCCGATCGCCGCGCAGGCCTTGTGCAGGCATTCGTGGAAGCCGGATTTGTCCCAGACGATGCCGGAGGCAACCTTGTAGGGAAGTTCGTCGTCGGCGATGAGATTGCGCAGCCGGATGTCCTTGGCATCGATGCCGAGTTTTGCCGCCGCCATGTCCATCAGCCGTTCCATGACGAAGGTCGAGATCGGCCGGCCGACGCCGCGATACGGACCGGTCGGCGCTTTCGAGGTCGCCACCGCCTGCACGCGGCCGCGATAATTCTGCAGGCGATAGGGGCCGGGCAAAAAACTGACGACCTGCACTGGCTCGAGCGCCGCGGTCCACGGATAGATCGAATAGGCGCCGACGTCGCCGATGACGTCGGCCTGCAAGGCAAGAATGCGGCCGTCGCCGTCGAGCGCCAATTCGGCATCGACGATCTCGTCGAATCCCTGGCTGCCGGCGACCAGCTCTTCCAGGCGGTCGCCGGTCCATTTGACCGGGCGCCGCAAGTGCCGCGCCGCGGCGCAAACAAAGATTTCCTCCGGATAGAGGGAGCCCTTGCCGCCAAAACCGCCGCCGACATCGGCCGCGATGACGCGAACCCGGTCGGGCGGCATATCGAGCGCGGACGACAGCGCGTCACGCACGATGCCGGGGACTTGGGTTGCAGAATGCAAGGTCAGCGCGTCGCGTCCGGGCTCGTATTCGGCGAGATAGCAGCGTGGCTCGATCGCCACCGGGCTCTTGCGATGCATGCGGAAGCGGCCGGTGACGCGCACCACGGCCGATGCCAATGCCGCCTCGACATCGCCGCGCTTGAATTCGCGGCTGACGATGACGTTGGTGCCGGCCTCGTCGTGCAACAGCGGCGCGCCGACGCGCACCGCCTGCTCCGGATCGACGATGAGCGGCAGCGGTTCGTAGTCGATGGCGATCAACGCCGCCGCATCTTCCGCCTGGTAGCGGTTCCCGGCGACGACGCCGGCGACCGGCTCGCCGACATAGCGCACCTTGTCGCGCGCCAGCGGGAAAATCGGCGTGGCGTAATAATTCGGCATGCGCGAGGTCGCGACCAGCGGCTTGACGGCGTCGCGCCAATCGTCCGCCGTGAACACGGCGATGACGCCCGGCGCGGCGCGCGCTGCCGCGCAATCGATGGCGCGGATGCGCGCGTGCGATTGCTCGCTACGACGGAAGGCCACATGCGCCGCCTGCGGCACCTGCCGGTCGTCGGTATAGGCGCCGCGCCCGGTGAGGAGCCGCGGGTCCTCGGTGCGCTTGATGCGCGCGCCGATAATCTTCGGCCGGGCGTAAATTTCCGGCGCGTCATTCATGACCGGCTTGGGACAGCATCGGCTGCGGTGTTCTCGGGGCGCTCGCTTTCGATTATCATAGTGTCATGTATCATAGTGCAATGGCGGGCACTTTTAGCAATTGCGGTCGCGAATAAGCGCCATGGTTCGCGCCGCGATCATCGGACTGGGACGCTGGGGCCGCTCGCTGGTCGCCTCGGTTGCCGGCAATACCGGCGACATCCAGTTCGTACGCGCATATACGCGCACGCGCGCGAGCGCGGAAGTTTTTTGCCGCGACAACAACATCCCGCTCGCCGACAGCTACGCGCAGATCTTGCGCGATCCGGACGTCGACGCCGTGGTGCTGGCGACGCCGCACAGCCAGCACCAGGCGCAAGCGCTCGCAGCCGCCGCAGCGCGTAAGCATATCTTCGTCGAGAAGCCGATCACGCTGGACCTTGCCAGCGCCCGCGTCGTCGTTGACGCCGCGCGCGAGGCCGGTGTCGTGCTCGCCGTCGGGCTGGCCCGGCGCTTTCATCCGAGCCTCGCCGCATTGCGCGCCAGGGTGCAGGACGGGCGGCTCGGAAAAGTCGTGGCCATGGTTGCCCAGCACACGACTTCGACGGCGCAATTCGTCGCGCTCGATAACTGGCGCGCCGCGCCCGAGGAAGCGCCGGGCGGCGCACTGACCGCGGTTGGCGTGCATGCGCTCGACCATATGGTCGAATTCGCCGGCAGGGTGGACGACGTGCGCTGCTTGACGGCGCGCAACTATCCGGGCCGCTCCGACGATACCACCACGATCATGTTGCGGTTTGCCGGCGGCGCCACCGGCTTGATCTTCTGCTCGGTGGCGACCGCGACCAATTTTGAATTCACCTTGTACGGCACTAGCGGCCTCGCCGAGATCTCGCAGCCGGACATGTCGCGCCTGCGCTTTGCGCCTATGGCGACGACCGCGCCGACCGGCCGGGTGCCGGCGCCGCCCGACGAGATTATCGAGCATTCCGGTTTCGACACGCTGCGCGCCGAGCTGACGGCGTTTGCCCGGGCGATCGACGGCGGCACACCCTACCCGGTGCCGATCGAGGACGTGCTGCACGGTATGGCGGTATTCGACGCTCTGATCGAATCGGCGAAAACCGGCGCCATTGTTGCTGTTTCAAGCACCTGATTGTGATTCGGATTTTATTAAGGCTGCGTGACCGCCTGTCACAATCGGCCCGGCACGGTCTTGCGAATTCTGCGACTTGCCGGTAAAAAGGTGCATCGAGTTTTCGGCCCGAATGACTTGGCCTTGCAGCGACAAACGCGCCTGACTGACGATCTTTCACCAAAAATTCGAGCGAACCGAGCCGAGCACGATCGCGCGGCTCACTTAGGCATGTCTACAAGGAGAGACCCGTGAACAACGGTACCGTGAAGTGGTTCAACGCGCAGAAGGGTTATGGATTCATCCAACCCGAGGGTGGTGGTAAGGACGTATTCGTCCATATCAGCGCCGTCGAACGCGCCGGCCTCCGCGAGCTGAGGGAAGGTCAACGCGTTTCCTTCGAAGTCGTGGTGGACCGCAAAACCGGCAAGTCGGCCGCGGAAAATCTGAAGACCATGTAAGTCGAGCGGCGGCCGCATTCCCGGCCGCCGAACAAGCAACCCGGATTGCCGACCCGCAATCCGGGACTCTCATTGGCGCCGTTCCCGGATTTCGCGATGCTCGGTCCGGGCTACAAAAACGTCTGCGCGATCAGCACGACATTGAGGGCCAGCACCACCGCCGTGCCGATCAGCGCCACGATGCGGGTGACGCGGCTATTGGCAAACGCGCCCATGATGTCGCGCCGGTTGGTGAAGATGACCAGCGCGATCATCGGCAGCGGCAGCGCGATGCTCAAGACCACCTGACTGATGACCAGAGCGCTCGTCGCGTTGACGCCGAGCGCGACCACGACGAAGGCCGGCACCATGGTGACCAACCGGCGCAGCCAGATCGGGATGCGGAAGCCGACAAAGCCCTGCATGATCATCTGGCCGGCCATGGTTCCGACCGTCGAGGCCGATATGCCGGAGGCGATCAGCGAGACCAGGAAGATTCCGGATGCCGCGGCGCCGAGCAGCGGCGTCAGCGTGTGATAGGCGGTTTCGATCTCGGCGACTTCGGGATGGCCGGCGTGGAACGCCCCCGAGGCCATCATCACCATGGCGATGTTGACGAGACCGGCCACGGCAAGCGCGACGACCACTTCCCGGTTGGAGAAACGCAGCACTTTTCGCCGCTCGGTGTCGCTGCGCACCGGCACCCGCGCTTGCGTCAGGCCGGAATGCAGATAGATCGCGTGCGGCATGACGGTGGCGCCGATGATGCCGACGGCGAGCAGCAGCGCCTCGGCATCGGCAATTTCCGGCGTGACCAGATGGTACGCTGCCGACGCCCAATCGACCGGCGCAATGAACATTTCAAGCAAGTAGCAAAGACAGATCACGCCGACGATTGCGCCGATGATCAGTTCCAGCGGGCGAAAGCCGTAGCCTTCGAACATCAACAGGCCGTAAGTCACGACCGCGGTCACGCCCATGCCGGCCAACAGCGGCATGTGCAGCAATAGCGACAGGCCGATGGCGCCGCCGAGAAACTCGGCGAGATCGGTCGCCATGGCGGCAATCTCGCTGACCGCCCACATCGCCAACACCACCGGACGCGAAAAATGATCACGGCACATTTCCGCGAGGTTCTTGCCGGTGACGATGCCGAGCTTGGCCGACAGGCCCTGGAACAGCATCGCGATGACGTTGGCGAGCAGCACGACCCAGAGCAGACCATAGCCGTATTTGGCGCCGGCCTGGATGTTGGTGGCGAAATTGCCCGGGTCCATATAGGCGATCGAGGCGACGACGGCGGGACCGGCAAAGGCCAGCGACGCGCGCAAGCCCCCGCGCTGGCCGGCCAACACCTGACGCGCGGTGACCAGCGTCCGGTCGGACAGCGATCCAGGCCGCCCGGTCGGCTCCGTCATGTCGAGCGATTCATCGAGGTTGGTCATGGCCTCGGTCGTCTTGCACCTGCGTGGCATTCGGTCCCGCAGCATTTACCCTAAAATGTAGCATCGGTTACAGTATAGGGAGGGGCGCCGTTCGCGTCAACGGCTGGACTATGTAGCTTGAGCTACACTTTGACACGGCTGGTGAAGTGTGGTCTGCGGTTCGGTGCGGGAACACGTGGCGCCGTGACACCTGGCGCCGATTGGCGGGCGGACCGGTATCAGGTCGCCGGGTAGCAAATCACAATGGCAAAGCTTCCGGCGGAAGGCACGCAGGCGCGCCGCTTCGGCAAGACGCGGTCGGAGCAGGCGACGGCGCTGCTCGAGGATTACGCCGAGCTGATCGCTGATCTATTGGCCGGGGAGGGCGAAGCGCGGCCGACCGATATCGCACGGCGCTTCGGCGTCTCTCATGCCACCGCGATCAAAACCATATCGCGCCTGAAGCGGGCCGGCTTGGCGACCGCGCGGCCGTACCGCGGGGTGTTCCTGACCGAGAAGGGCCATGCGCTCGCCGACAGGGTGCGTGTGCGACATCGCCTCGTGGTCGATCTCCTGCGTGCGCTCGGCGTGCCGACCGAAGCCGCGGAGGCCGATGCCGAGGGCATCGAGCATCACGTCTCGGAAATCACGCTGAAGGCGTTCGCGCAGTTTTTGAAGGCGCGGGGGTAGACCTCTCGGCTTGTGTCGAAACTTACGCCGCGTGATCGGTCAGCGCATCGACGATGCCGTCGACGATTTCCTCGACCATGGCCTTGTCGTCGCCTTCGCCCATGACGCGGATCACCGGCTCGGTGCCGGACGGCCGCACCACCAGCCGGCCGTGGCCGTTGAGGCGGTGCTCGGCGTCGGCAATGACGGAACGCACCTTTGAGTTTTCCAAGGGCTTGCCGCTGCGATAGCGCACGCTTTTGAGCACCTGCGGCAGCGCTTCGAAGCGGTGGCAGGCTTGCGATACCGGCTTGCCGAGCTTCTTCACCACGGCGAGGACCTGCAGCGCGGCGACAAAACCGTCGCCGGTGGTCGTGTAATCCGACAGGATGATATGGCCGGACGGTTCGCCGCCGACATTGAAGCCGTGCTGGCGCATGTGCTCGAGCACATAGCGGTCGCCGACCGGCGTGCGCACCAATGAAAGCTTCAACGTCTGCAGGTGCCGCTCCAGGCCGAGATTCGACATCACGGTGGAGACGACGCCGGGCTGCGCCAGCCGGCCGTCGTCGCGCCAGCTCTCGGCGATCACCGCGAGGAGCTGGTCGCCGTCGATCAGGTGGCCGCGCTCGTCCACGATCACCACGCGGTCGGCGTCGCCGTCGAGCGCAATGCCGATATCGGCGCGCATTTCGCGGACCTTGCGGCTCAGCGCCTCGGTGGAAGTCGAGCCGCAGTCGCGGTTGATGTTGAAGCCGTCCGGTTCGACGCCGATCGACACGACTTCCGCGCCGAGCTCCCACAGCGCATCGGGCGCCACCCGGTAGGCGGCGCCGTTGGCGCAATCGATGACCACGCGAAGCCCTTCGAGCGACAGGTTGCGCGGCAGTGTGCGCTTGGCGAATTCGATATAGCGGTCGTGCACGCCGTCGATGCGCTTGGCGCGGCCGAGGTCCATGCTCTTGGCCAAGCGCTTGGTGACGTCGGAATCGATCAGCCGTTCGATGCCGTGCTCGACTTCGTCGGACAACTTGTAGCCGTCCGGCCCGAACAGCTTTATGCCGTTGTCGTCGTATGGATTGTGCGAGGCCGAGATCATGACGCCGAGATCGGCGCGCATCGACCGCGTCAGCATGGCGACGGCCGGCGTCGGGATCGGGCCGAGCAGCAGCACGTCCATGCCGACAGATGTAAAGCCGGCCACCAGCGCCGTCTCGATCATATAGCCGGAGAGCCGGGTGTCCTTGCCGACCACGACGCGGTGGCGGTGATCGCCGCGGCGGAAGGTGACCCCCGCCGCCTGGCCCACTTTGAGCGCCAGTTCCGGCGTGATCACGCCGTTGGCGCGGCCGCGAATGCCGTCGGTGCCGAAATACTTACGGACCATATGCGTTAGATCCCCGCCGCATGACTTTCCCGGGGACGATATTAACCCGTTCCGCCTGTCGGGCGCTTCAAAAAATATTCGACATTCTTACCGGCAGAACCAACGCCGCATTTACCATAAGCGGGCGCCAGACCTATCGTTTGGGCCGATAATGCGCGCTGTGCGGCGGCTGGGTGACCGAAACCGGGTCGGAAGCGGGAAAGGTCTCTTCCAGGCCTAAGTCGAGCGCTTCGTCGAGCCTCTTCTTGCGATCGGCGTCCAGCTCCCGGCGCTGCCTGGTGTCATCGCCCAGATCGCCATCGAAATCGTCATGGTCGGATCGGTGCGATCGATGCCTGTCCATTATCGTCTTTTCCCATTATGGCCGCCCGCCGCAGCGCAAATGTCCGCTTGCCCTGGCAATAACCCTCGGCAGGGGCGGTAGTTCCGTCCCGGCAGCCAGGCGCGCGGCGCTTTGTGCTATCTAAGGCCGGTGAGAGCTGGGGACCGCACGCCGTGAAGACCATGACCTGCATCGAGGACCTGCGGCAGACCTATCATCGCAAGGTGCCGCGCGCCTTCGTCGATTACTGCGAATCCGGTTCGTACGCCGAGCAAACGTTGCGCGCCAACCGCGCCGATCTCGAGCGCATCAAGCTGCGCCAGCGCATTCTGCACGACGTCACCAATCGCAGCACCAAAACCACAATCCTTGGCGAGCCGGCGGCGCTGCCGCTGGCGCTGGCGCCGGTCGGGCTTACCGGCATGCAGCACGGCGACGGCGAGATTCTGGCGTGTCGCGCCGCGCAGGCGGCGGGCATCCCCTACACGCTGTCGACCATGTCGATCTGTTCCATCGAGGACGTCGCGGCCGCCGTCGACAAGCCGTTCTGGTTTCAGCTCTACGTCATGAAAGACCGCGGCTATATCCGCGGCTTGATCGAACGCGCCAGTGCCGCAAAATGCAGCGCGCTGGTCCTTACAGTCGACCTTCAGGTCATCGGTCAGCGCCACCGCGACATCAAGAACGGCATGTCGGTGCCGCCGGAAATTCGCTTCTCGAACCTGCTCGACATCGCCACCAAGCCGGCCTGGGCGCTCGGCGTATTGCGCGGCAAACGCAAGACCTTTGGCAATATCTCCGGCCACTATCCCGGCATGCAAAACGTCACCGTGCTGTCGAAGTGGATTTCCGAGCAGTTCGATCCGTCGCTGAGCTGGAAGGACGTCGAGTGGATCAAGAGCCTGTGGCCCGGCAAGCTCATCCTCAAAGGCATCCTCGACGTCGAGGATGCGCGCATCGCGGCCAAGACCGGCGCTGCGGCGATCGTGGTGTCCAATCACGGCGGCCGCCAGCTCGACGGTGCCTCATCCTCGATCGCCATGCTGCCGCCGATCGTCGAAGCGCTCGGCTCCGAGCTCGAAATCATGCTCGACGGCGGCATCCGCTCGGGGCAGGACCTCATGCGCGCGATTGCGCTCGGCGCGCGCTCCTGCATGAGCGGACGCGCCTACATTTACGGCCTCGGTGCCGGCGGCCAGGCCGGCGTCGCCCGCGCCATCGAGATCATCCGCACCGAGCTCGATATCAGCATGGCGCTCACCGGCGTGACCAGCATTGCCGAAATCGACCGGCGCGTTATCACGGCCATGTAGCAGCCGCGGAACCACCGGAATCGGCCGGTAGGAAAGCGGTTACCGGCCGTCAACCTTATGAAAAGCTTTAGCGTGATAGGAATCGCTCTCACATCGCGTGTGAGGAGTAGCCCTATGCGTAACTTTGTTCTGGCAACAGCCGCTTTCGCCGCGATCGCCGCGGCAACCTCGAGCGCGCATGCCGACATGGTCGGTGCCGCGGCCGGCGCGGGGGTCGGTCTGGTGGTCGCAGGCCCAGTCGGTGCGGTCGCCGGCGGCGTCGTCGGCGCGGTTTATGGCAAGCCGTTTTGGGGCCCCTCGATCAGCCGAGGCCACTGCTGGACCGACAACAGCTTCCACCGTCATTGCAACAAGCATTGGTCGGCGCGGTAATCTTTCATCCGCTCCACTAGCGCGGGGCAGGATGCGTTTTTATTCTTCCTTGTAGCCGTACGCCTGCGCGTTGCCGGTTGCGCCGTAATATTTGTACGGCAGGAATTTTCCCGACATGGAAATGCGCACCCGGTCCCCCTTGGGATCGGGTTGCCGCTCCATCTGCAAGTCGAAGTCGATGGCCGACATGATGCCGTCGCCGAATTCCTCCTCGATCAGCACCTTCAGGGCCGGGCCGTTGACCATCACCAATTCATAGAAGCGGTAGATCAGCGGATCGGTCGGCGGCATCGGCGAGCCGCGGTTCGGCACCTCGTTGAGCAGCGTCTGCTCGCTCTTGCTCAGGCCGAACATTTCCGCAGCCTTGGCGGCTTGCGGCTTGGTCATTTTCATCTGGCCGAGCACCGCGCCGGTGACCAGAACCGGCGACATGCCGCCGATCTCGTCGCAGATATGTTTCCAGGTCCAGCCCTTCTCGCGCTTGATGCCGAGCAGCTTTTCGGTGAGTTCGGCTCGCGTCATGGACGACCTCCTGTGGTTCGACGTGGCATGGCCTGCCCGGAAACAGAGCAAATGGCGTGCCAACAGGCGGTCGGGACGACACCTAACTAGCGCGGCACCACGCCGTCGCGTCCGGCATTGATACGGCTGATGTTGAAGCTGCCGTCCGGCTGCTTCAACGCCGCCAAGACCGAGAACGCTACCCCGGGCTTGAGCGCGCTCAGATCGGTGACTTCATAGCGCACGATCGGCACGTCCGGCGTCACCATGATCTTCTTCTCGCCGTCCTTGTATTTGACGGTGATCACCGGGCTGTCGACGCCGGTGACGGTATTGCCGACAGTCCCGTTGGTCATGGTGCTGTTGGGCGCGCCATCCCAGGGCCGAAAGCCTTCACCGGTTCCGCGCATCGATTCGGCGAAAATGTGCACTTCGATGGCCTTTTGCGAGCCGTCGGGTTGCGGCATGGCTCCGCTGCCGATGAAGTCGCCGTCTTTGATGTCGGCCAGCGATGCCTTCACCACGGCGACGACCAGCATTTTGTCGGCGAGGTTGAGCGTGAGCGCCTCGCCTTTGTCCGACTTCGCAGTCACCTTGTTGCCGTCGACCTTCTCGATGACGCCGCGCAGGCGCACGGTTTGCGGCGCCTGCGCCAGCGCCGCCGTTGCCGCGAGCGCGGTGACGAGGACAAGCGCGGCGCGGATTGCCGTTGTACTCATGATTGCCTCCACCGCCTACATCGGCGGGTCGACGCCGTTGGCGCCGACCGTGAGGGCCGGAGCTTCGAGCGTGCCGTCCGGCAGCTTTTTCGCTGCGACGATGAAGATCTTCGCGCCCGGCTTGATATCGGCCGTGGCTCCCGGCGCGAACATGACGACCTTGACGTTGTCCGGCACGATGAAGGTCTTGTCGCCGTCCTTGTATTTCAGCACCAGCTTCTTGCCGTCGGTGACGGCGACCTCGCTGTCGACATTGGCATTGGTCATGGTGCTGCCGGGCATGAGATCCCACGGCCGATGACCTTCGCCGGTGCCGCGCGCGGCTTCCGGGAAGATGTGAATCTCGACCGCCTTCTGGGTGCCGTCCGGCTGCGGCATGGCCGTGATGCCGACGAACAGGCCCTGCTTGACGTCGGCGATCGTCTTGCCGACGACGGTGCGGACCTGCGCGTTGTCGGCGAGCTTGATCTTCAGGTCGGCGCCATCGCGCGCCTTCACGTCGAGCGTGGAGCCGTCCACGCTTTGGATGGTGCCGCGCACGCGCACCACGTCCGGCGCCTGCGCCAGCGCCGCGGTCGCGGCGAGGGCGACAGCGGCGCTCAAGATCGTCCTTTTCATCTCATGCTCCCTGGATGCACGCTTCAGCGCCACACCCCGACATCGCCGTAGGCGACGTTCGGTGCTTCCAGCGTGCCGTCGTCGAGCTTCTTCGCCGCGGCGACGAAGATTTTCTGGCCGGCCTTGAGATCGCTTGCCGCCGACTTCTTGTAGGTGACGATGATGGTTGCCGGTGTCACCAGGATCTTCTTGTCGCCGTCCTTGTACTTGACGGTGAGCGTCTGGCCATCGGTGCTCTTGACCTGCTCGGCCACGGTGGCATTGGTCATGGTCGAACTGGGCTCGAGGTCCCAGGGCCGATGGCCTTCGGCGACGCCGCGCATGGCCTCGGGGAAAATCAGGATCGCCACTGCCTTTTGGCTGCCGTCGGGCTGCGGCATGGCGGTCACGGCGATGTACGAATTGTCCTTGATGTCGGCGAGCGACGCCTGCACCACTTCGTTCACCGGCGCATTATCGGCGAGCTTGATCTTCATCTCGGCGCCATCGCGCGATTTCGCCGTCAGCATCGGCACGCTGACGTTTTCCAGGGTGGCGCGCACCCGCACCATCTGCGGCGCCTGCGCCGCGGCAAAGGAAGCTGCGAAAAGCAGGGCCGCCGCGCTCGCGCCCAACGTCCTGCGTGTCATCATCGTCATCGTTATCCTCCCAAGGGGTTGCCAGTTCACGCCAGGCACAGGCCTCGCGGCTGGTTTTGAAACCCCGAAGCCGGCTACGTTATTCCTGTGGGCTAGCCTGCGGAAGGCCCGAGATCGGCCTCGGCCAGGGCCCGCAGTTCCGCGGTCACCTCGGGCGTTCTGCCGAACCACAGCTCAAAACCGCGCACCGCCTGATGCAGCAGCATGCCGAGACCGTCGGCGGTGCGCAGGCCTCTGGCTTTTGCGGTTTTGATCAGCGGCGTGACCAGCGGCACATAGACCAGATCGGCGACAATGGCGTGACTGGGCAAGCGCCCAATATCGGCCTCGAGTTCCGGCTGCCCGGCCATGCCGAGCGTGGTGGTATTGACGAAGAGCGTGGCCTCGCCGAGCAGGTCGTTCAACTGGTCCCACGGGGCGACCTGCAAATGCTCGAGGAAGCGCTGGCGCAAAACTTCGGCGCGCTGCGGAGTGCGATTGACCACCGTAATGCGCTCGATCCTGCGCGTCAGCAGCGCGTAGACCACCGCGTGCGCCGCGCCGCCGGCGCCGAGTACGACCGCGTTGCCAGGCCCGCGATCCCATTGCGGCGCGCAGGCGTCGAGATTGTTCAAGAAACCTTCGACG
>Ga0307476_10000391_pt1 | contig 35679 bp, 29 predicted proteins | sample atmos_gasesECM2C_2_FD_203314 | JGI IMG/M metagenome (GOLD analysis project Ga0307476, IMG submission 203314) | Hardwood forest soil microbial communities from Morgan-Monroe State Forest, Indiana, United States - atmos_gasesECM2C_05 | ecosystem: Environmental > Terrestrial > Soil > Temperate... | reverse complement strand
TGCTCGCCGACGACGACTTCACGGCGACGATCGGGCCGCCGCAGAAGCGCTGGAGCAGCCTGGCGCCGAAGACCGGGGCCTGGGTGACGACGCAGGGCCGGCTGACCGAGGAGCAGCTCAACCCGGCCGCCAAGGCGGCGGCGCTGCCGCTCGAGGACCCGGCGCTGCGCTACCTCGACGACGTCTGGATCAAGTGGCACGCCGACGACCCCCGCGCCGACGAGCTCTACCGGGTCGCCCAGCGCGGCAGCTCGATCGACGGCCGCGGCGCCGGCCTGCGCCAGGCCGACCTGGCCGGGCGCTGACGATCCGGCGCCTCAGCGCGCCGGCAGCGGGCAGGTCACGTCCTCGAGCTGGAGGATCGCCAGGCAGCGGCCGAAGCCGATGTACTGGCCGGCCATCATCATCAGCTCGAGAATCTCGGCGTCGTCGAAGTGCTGGCGCAGAACTTCGATCTCGGCGTCGCCAATGCTGTGGTGGTCGACCGCCATCGTTTCCGCGAATTCGACCGCGGCGCGCTCGGCCGGGCTGTATTCGGAGTTGGCGGCGAAGTCGTCCTTCCAGATCCCGGTCGCCTGCCGCTCGGGCACCGACTCCGGCGCCAGCCGCGCCGACTGGCAGGTGACGCAGCCGTTGAGGATCGCGATCCGCAGCCGCACCAGCTCCTTCATCCGCGGCGTCAGCTTGGCCACCTCCTCGGCGTCTTCGACGTTCGAGTGCCACGGGTAGTAGAAGGTCAGGTACTGCTCGAGGAACTCCGGATGGGCGTCGAAGACGCGGGCGACGTGCTGGGTCGCCCAGTCGCCCTCGTCGGCGCCGTCGTGCATTTCCTTGACGAAGCCGTCGAGGGCAGTCTCGTCAGCCAGGGGAATACGTGCCATGCCGGTTCCTCCTCCGTTGGTTGTCCCGCGTTCGACGCTATGCGGGAGCCTCCGGGCGTGCACGGCGCGACTGTCACCGGTTGGTGAAAACTCCAGTGTTTGTCCGCTATTCCGGCGCCGGGACCTGCGAGGCCATATGGCTGTAGCCGGTGGCGCTCGGGTGGATCCCGGTATCGCCGCTGATCACCCATTCCGGGCCCGGGGGCCGTGGCCCGGAGCAAAAGGAGGGATGGATCTCCAGCTCGTCCTGGGTCGCTTCGGTCTGGACGCTTGGCCCGTCGACGAGGTAGCCGAACCGGCATTTGTATTCCGCCGGATAGGCGGGCGAGATGTCGAGGCCGACGTTGAAATGCTCGGGCGCGACGACCTGCAGCCGGGTCGGATTGAGGCTGCGCGCGATGCTGGCGATTTCCCGGTTCAGCAGCTTGCCCATCTCGGCGATCTGACTCGAGGTGTAGAGCAGCGCCGTCGACGGGATCGTCACCGGGTACTGCATCAGGAAGATCGTCGCCCCGGTTCTGCTCAGCAGCTCTTTGTAGAGCGCTGCCAGGCGCAGCTGCAGATTCACTTTGGCGAACGCTTTTTCGATGCAGCGGTCGTATTCTTCCCAGAAGTCGGACCAGATCGCGCAGCCCATGTTTTCGATCCCGAAGAGCATTTCGGAGAGCAGCGGGTTGGCGCCGATCGTCATCAGGATGTAGTCGGGTCGTTCGGCCTCGATCTGCCGCGTCGCTGCGTAGAGCCTGCCGCCGGGTGCCCAGTCGACTGGTTCGGAGCCGCTGATCGCAAAGTTCTTGTAGTTGGTGATGCCGTACTCGTTCGCCCATTGGGCCGCCCAAGAGACGTCGTTGGCGAGCCCGTAGTCGGGGGAGTAGACGACTTTTTCGGCGGTGTTCTTTCGGATCGACGAGTTCGAGGAGCAGGCGTCGTTGTAGATCGCCCCCGGTTTGCATTCGAGGAGGCTCGTGAACAGCATCGGTTTGCCTTCTTCGTAGTAGCCGAACGCGGCGGTGACCGAGTCCCCCATCGCCCGCACGACGGCGTCGGCGGCGGTCCCGACCCGGATCACGACCGGGGCGGATTCGCCGGCTCCAGCCAGTTCGAGGGTGTCGGTGCCGCTGAACTTCGCTGCCGGCGTGTACGTCAGCCAGGGCCCGTGGATCCTCGCCTTGCCATCCGCGGGGAGAGCGGCGATCCGCCAGCTTCGAGGCGTCGTGCAGGTCGGCAGCTTGACCGAGACCAGGGAGCCCCGGCGCGCGAAGAGCTGCTGCATGGTGCCGCAGCTCGGTCCGCCGGAGGCACCTGAGAGCGAGCGCAGGGCGGAATCCCCGGCCTCGAGCTCGGGAGTGCCGTCGTGGTCGACGTCGAGCAGGCCCGCGGCCTTGACCGCGACCCGCCCCTCCAGGCGCGCCGCCCGCGTCTGCGCGGCGTTGAGGACGATCTGGTGGACGAAGGTGAAGCGGCGGCGGTGCTCGGGCACCTGCGGCAGGCCGGCGCTGAGGCGGGTTCGGCGGCTGACCAGCAGCTGGTTGCCGGAGCCCGGCTGGTTGATGAAGACCTCCAGCCGGAGCTGACGGCCCGCGAACACGATCGGATAGGAGACCCGCACCAGAAGCGCGCTGCGCCCGTGCGGAAGCGGGGCGACGGAGATCTTGCCGACGGCGATCCGGTCGGGGGCGCTCTTCGCCTGCGCCGCCGGCACGATCGGCAAGACGAGCAGACAGGCGATGGTGATTGCTCTCTTCATCTTCAGCAAAGCTAGCGGCGATTGGGGATACAACGAAGCAGTTCCTAGAAATCGCCCCGAAACTTCGAGCCTTCCTGGTTGGCTGGGACAAACCCCCAGACTGCAAGGAGACCCAGGTGCCCTACAAGCTTTTCGCCTACTGGTCCGCGCCGAAAGCGGAGGACGTCGAGGCGTTCGAGGAGTACTACGCCGCCACCCACGTCCCCCGCGCCGCGGCGGTCCCGAACCTGACCGAAATCAAGACCACCCGCACCGCCGATGGCTTCGAGGGCGGCGAGACGCCGCACTACCGGGTCGCCGAGATGGTCTTCGACAGCGCCGCGGCGATGGCCGAGTCGGCCGAGTCCGAGGCCTGGGCGGAGATGCGCCAGTGCTCGGGCGACATCATCGAGCGCTTCGGCGTCTCGCTCACGGTCGAGATGGGCGAGGAGGTCACCGGGACGCCGACCGCGTCCTGAGCTGTCGAGTTTGTTCCCACGTGGGAAACAAACTCGACATTGCCCTCAGTGCGAAGCGATGAAGTTGCGGATGACGCCGACCGCAGGTGAACGGAAGGGGAAGTAGAGCGCGGAGACGTGGCCGCGGTCGGGGACGACGTAGAAGCGCGAGCGGGGGAAGCGCTTCTCGACTTCCCTGCCTTCCGCGACGGTGGTGACGTTGTCGACCTGGCCGGCGAGGATCAGGGTCGGGAAGCTGGTCGAGGCGCGCCAACCCGAGGGCACCGGTTTCTCGAGACCGCCGGCCGGCGGCGCCGGCCAGGCGAGGCAGTTGGTCAGGCGCGCCGCCGAGGAGAGGATGTACTCGCGGCGGGTGAAGGGAGCGTAGTAGTCGCGGGGCATCCTGCCAATTGCGACCGAGAGCTGGCGGATCCGCTCGTCGAGCGGGGCCTCGGGGTCCCAGAGCAGCGGGTAGTCGTTGCACTCGACCGCGATCTCGAGTCCGTAGGAGAACCCGGTCGGGTCCCCGTATCCGGGCTGGCCGGGAGTGAGCAGACGGTTCAGTCTCCGCGGGTCGCCGGCGAGGAAGCGGCGGAGGCCGTCGTCGAAGCTCAGGTAGGAGCGCGGCGCCAGGTAGGCGGCCGCCAGCAGGAAGGAAATCAGGTCGTCGACCGAACGATGGGCGGCGTGAAAGCGCCTGACGACGCGGGTGAGACGGCCGACGGGGTCGCCCGAGCAGCTCGGCGCGAGACGGCAGGTGATCCGCAGCCCCTGCAGGCTCGACGGGTAGATCGAGCGGTAGTAGGGGTCATCGGTCCCGGGGTAGCTGGAGTCGAGGATCAGCCCGCGAAGGCTCGCTTCATGGCGAACCGCGTAGGCCTGGCCGAACAGGGTCCCGTAGGAATCGCCGTAGAAGAAGATCCTGCCGAGGCCGAGCGCGCGACGGACGACGTCGAGGTCTTCGGCCGCTTCCGCGGTGGTGTAGCCGGCGTAGCGCGGGCCGAGCTGGTTGGCGCACTCGCCGACGGCGATGTATTCCTGGACCAGCCCTCCCTGCAGACCGGGACAGTCGATCGCTTCCGAGCGGCCGGTGCCGCGCTCGTCGAAGAGGATGAGATCGCGACGGCGCAGCAGCGGGCCCAGCGCAGCGACCAGCGAGCTGGCGTATTCGGTGGCGGTCGAGGCGTAGCCGGGGCCGCCGTCCATCGCGAAGATCGTCGCCAGCGGCGGCCGGCTGCGGTCCGAGCGGGTGCGAACCGCGAAGGCGACCTTGGTCGTCCCCAGCGATGGATCGGCCCGCCGCATCGGCACCGTCACGTGCCCGCACTGGAAGAGGCGCGGCATACCGAGATCGCAGGGCGCCAGCTTTGGCCGCGCGGGCTCCGCTTCGCCGCCGCCAGACGCTGCGGATGCCGGCGCTGCGGTCGCCGCAAGCGCCAATACAGTCAGCGCCAGTGAGACCAGCGACGAGCGGCGAGACGGCTTCACCGCCGCAAAGTAACCCACTGTGGCGGCGGCTGGCGCGGATCGCGATCTGGGTCGGCGGCGTCGCTGGGACGATCGCCGTCCTCGACCTGCTCGGCATTCCAGTCAGCGAGTGGATCCGCGAAATGGTCCGCAAGCTCGACGACATCCCGCCCTGGGCGCTGGTCGCCGGCATCGGGCTGCAGACCGCCCAGACCTCGCTGGCGGCGCTGACCTGGTTCGGGATCCTGCGCGCAGCCCTGCCCGAGACCCCGATCCCCTACCGGCTGATCCTCGCCTGCTATGCGACCGCGGTCGCGCTCAATGCGTTCCTGCCCGCCAACATCGGCACCTGGGTGATGCTGCTGATGTTCACGACGCTGCTCACCGGCGCCACCTTCACGATGGTCTTCTCCGGCCTGATCGTCGAGAAGATCTTCTTCACCGTCTTCAACGTCGGCGTCTACCTCTACCTCTTCCTCTCGGTCAGCGGCTCGTTCGGGATCAAGCTCGGCTTCCTCGAAGACCATCAGGCGCTGGTGTTCATGATCATCATCGGCGCCGTCGTCCTGCTGGCGCTGCTGGGTCGGATCTTCTGGGCGCGCCTGGAGAAGCTTCGGCGCGAGGCGGCCGCCGGTGGCGCCATCCTGCGCAGCCCTCGCCGCACCTTCTTCGGCCTCTTCCTTCCCTCGCTCGGCAGCTACGCCGCCCGCCTCGCGATCGTCGGCGTCTTCCTCGGCGCCTACGGGATCCCGGTCACCTTCCACAACATCGCCACCGTCACCGCCTCGAACTCGATCTCCAACAGCGTTTCCGCCACCCCAGGCGGGGTCGGCGTCACCCAGGCGATGAACACCGCCGCGCTCTCGGGGTCGGTGGACGCCGCCACCGCGACCGCCTACTCGATCGGCCAGCAGCTGGTGACATCGGCCTGGAACGTCGTCTTCGCCGTCGTTGTTGTGTCGTGGGTGTTCGGGTGGACGGGAGGCAAAGCGCTCGTCGAGTCGAGCTATAGCGACGCGAAGGTGAAAAGCAAAGAGATGCGGGACAAACACAAGAGGAAAAAGGACTAGGGATCAGGCCGGCCTCCAAGAGGCGACAGCTACAGGCTCTCCGGCGACGAGGTGCGAGCCGGGAGGGCATACCCCATCCCTCCACACCAAACCTAGCTCCCCTCCAACCCCATCCAGACACTCTTCACTTCCGTATAGAGGTCCATCGCATACGACCCCATCTCCCTGCCGTGCCCACTCATCTTGTAGCCGCCGAACGGGGCGGCAGCATCGACGTCGCCGTAGCAGTTGGTCCACACGGTGCCGGCGCGCAGGCGCTTGGCCATGCGAACGGCGCGGGCGCCGTCGCGGGTCCAGACCCCGGCGGCGAGACCGTACCTGGTGTCGTTGGCGAGCTCGATCGCCTCGTCCTCGCCGGAGAAGGGGAAGACGGTGACGACCGGGCCGAAAACCTCCTCGGTGGCGACCGGAGAGTTGGCCCCGACGTCGGCGACGATCGCCGGCCGCAGGAAGTTGCCGGCGGCGAGCTCGCCCTCTTCGGCGCGACCGCCGCCGATCACCCGGCCCTCGGCCGCGGCGATCGTCAGGTAGCGCTCTACGCGGCGCAGCTGCTCGGGGGTGATGATCGGGCCGATCTCGGTCTCCGGGACGATCCCGGGGCCGATCTGGAGCTCGGCCGCGTCGGCGGCGAGGTCGGCGAGCACCTCGTCGTAGATCGAGTCCTCGACGTAGAGGCGGGAGCCGGCGGTGCAGTCCTGGCCCATGTTGTAGAAGATCCCCCACAGCGCCCCATTCCGGCGCAGCTCCGGATCGGCATCGGCGAAGATGATGTTCGGCGACTTGCCGCCGAGCTCGAGCGAAACCCGCTTCAGGCTCGGAATCGAGGCCGCCAACACCATCTGGCCGGCCTGGGTGCCGCCAGTGAAGGCGACCTTGTCGATCCCCGGATGGGCCGCGAGCACCGTTCCGGTGACCTCGCCGACGCCGTTGAGGACGTTGACGACACCGGGCGGGAAGCCCGCCTCGCGGATCAGCTCGGCCAGCCGCAGCGAGGAGAGCGGCGTCTGCTCGGCCGGCTTCAGGATCATCGTGTTGCCGGCAGCGAGCGCCGGCGCCAGCTTCCACGAAGCCATCATCAGCGGGTAGTTCCAGGGGACGATCCCGGCGCAGACGCCGACCGGCTCGTGCAGCGTGTAGACGAAGCGGTCCGGGGTCGAGACCGGCACCGTTTGGCCGGGGTGCTTGGTCGCGAAGCCGGCGAAGTAGCGGAACATCTCGGCCGTCAGTGCCAGGTCGTCGCGACGGGCGAAGGTGATCGGCTTGCCGTTGTCGAGCGTCTCCAGCAGCGCCAGCTCGTCGGCGTCGCGCTCGACCAGGTCGCCGAGCCGCCACAGCAGCCGCCCGCGCTCGGCCGGGGTCAGCTGCGGCCAGGGGCCAGACTCAAAAGCGCGCCGGGCGGAGGCGACGGCGCGGTCGACGTCAACCGGCCCGGCCGTGTGGACCAGGCCGAGCGAGTCGCCCGTCGCCGGGTCGAAGCTCTCCAGCATCTCGCCGTCGCGCGCCTCGACGAACTCGTTGTCGATGAAGAGGCCGCTCTCGCTGACGACTGCGCTAGCCATCGGCCCCGACCCCCGTTCTCTCGATGCTGGCGGCGAGGATTTCGACCGCCCGGCGCATCTCCTCATCGGAGATCGTGAACGGCGGCGCCAGGCAGAGGATGTCGTCAAGTAGGCCTCGCGTCAGCAGCCCGCGTTCGCGAGCCTCGTTGGCGGCCGAGCGGCCGCGACCGAGCGCCGACGGCCAGCGCTCACGGGTCTCGCGATCGCGGACCAGCTCGACGCCCACCATCAGCCCCGCCTGGCGCAGCTCTCCGACATCCGGCAGCTCCGCCAGGGGCGCGACGAGGGCGGCCAGGGTCTCGCTCGCCTCACACACCCGGGCGAGCATTCCCTCGCGCTCGATCGCCTCGATGTTCGCCAGCGCCACCGCGCAGGCGACGGGATGGCCGGAGTGGGTGAAGCCATGCATCAGGTAGCCCGGCTCGGCCTCGGGGTCGCGCAGCTCGTCCCAGAGCTGGTCGGAGACGATTACGCCACCGAGCGGCACGTAGCCGCTGGTGACGCCCTTGGCGAAGGTGATCATGTCGGGCACGACGTCTTCGTGATCAACTCCAAACCAGGTCCCTGTACGGCCGAATCCAGTGATCACCTCGTCGGCGATCATGAGGACGTCTTGGCGAGCGCAGACTTCCTTCACTCGTTGCAGATACCCAGGTGGCGGCACGATCACTCCACCGGAGCCGAAAACCGGCTCGACGACGACCGCCGCCACGTTCTCGGCACCCAGCTCTTCGATCCGCCGCTCAAGCGCCACCCCCGTGCAGACCAGACAGGTCTCGGGATCGCAGGGGATGCCCGCGTCGCAGCGGTAGGGATAGGGAGCGGGGACCTCGACTACATCAGGAGCTTCGGGGCCGAAATCGCCGTGGTAGGGGGCGAGCCGGGTCACCGTAGTAGTCAACCCAGTGAGGCCGTGATAGCCGCGGTCATGGGCGATCACGATCGACTTCGAGGGTTGACCGTCACGAATCCAGTGGCGGCGGGCAAGCTTGATCGCGGTCTCGTTCGCCTCGCTGCCACCGGAGACGAAGAAGACACCGCTGAGCTCGCCGGGCGCGAGATCGGCGAGGCGCTCTGCGAGTTCGATCGCCGGCGGCGATGAGACGCCGCTGAAGGTCGAGGCGTAGGCGAGCTCGGACATCTGCCGCGTCGCCGCTTCGATCAGGTCGGCGCGGCCGTGGCCGAGGTTGACGGTCCAGAGTCCGGCGGCACCGTCGATCAGGCGGCGGCCGTCCTCGGTGATCAGCTCGCAGCCCTCGCCGCGGACGATCACCAGCGGGCCCACGTCGGCCAGCTGGGCGTGGTCAGTTAAGGGGTGGATCAGGTGAGCGAGGTCCAACTCGGCGTGATTTCGAGCGCGCGTCGTCATCTTCCCGTTGCCTGCCGCGTCGCCGGGCTCCATCGCCGCAGGAGCAACAGGACTCAAACCGTACCAAATTAGACAAGTTGTTCAGCGAACTTTTAGACAACCGTGACCGTAGAACCGCGGGAAACCGCCGTGTAGCCACTACAAGATGTCCAGACTACGACTGAAGTAAGTCAGGGCTCACGCTGGCCGAGTGGGCTGCGCGGCGCCTGCTCGGGCGAGACCGAGCAGATCGCGTACCAGTGCAGGAGCGCCAGCTGGTACGACGCCTTCTCGATCTGCTCCTCGTCGGCGGAGACGTCAAACGAGGAGAGCGTCGAATCGATCATCGCGTAGGCGGCCCGGACTCCGAACTCGAGGTCGATGTCTCCGCGGACCAACCCGGCGGCCTGATCTGCGGAGTGAACGGCGAGGATCCACCCCACCAGCGAGTCATCGGCGGCTTTGTTCGCCTCCTCCCAGCCGGAGCCGCGCAGGTTGCGGGCGACGGCGACGATTGGCTGCAGGTCGGCGTTCTCGACCTTCCAGGAAAGCGCCTCGCGCACCATCTCCTGAATCAGCTCGAACGAAGTCTGACCGGAGCGGGCATTTTCGCGCAGCCGCTGGGAGATCCGGGCGTAGCCGGTCATGTAGTCGCTGATGATCGCCGCGAGGATGTCCTGCTTGTCGTCGAAGTTGTTGTAGACAGTCGCCCGCGCTACTTCGGCGGCGCGGGCGATGTCGCCGACAGAGGTCTCGGAAAACCCGCGCCGGGCGAACAATCTGCGGCTGGCGTCGAGGATCTTCGTCCTCGCCCGGGGCTCACCCCGCCGCGGGCGCGTCAACGGACGCTCCTCCCTGGGCGGACCAAAAACCACATAACACGTTCGAGATTACTCCTGGTTTGCTTCATATCCCCCTCCCAGCCGGATCAGTGGGCCTCTTCGGGCAACTCGTACCAGCGCTTGCGATCCCCTACTCGCGCGCGCATCCTCCAACCGCGGCTCTTCGGCGCCGCCTCCAACTCCCGACGCAACTGCCGCAATCGCGTGGCGACCTGATCCCCAGCACCAAAGTCAGCCAGCCGGAGCGCGAACTCTTCACCGCGCTCGGCGACCATCCCAAGCGTACGCCACAAACCCCAGTCGCTGGAGGCAAGTCCGGAGATATATGTGGAGTCGACTGCTTCCTCATCGGTACCGAGATCGTGGTCGGCGAGAAGCGCACAGACGTCGAGCAGGTCCTTTTCGTTCGTCTCCACCACCTGCAGCTTCATCAGCAGCAGGTCGGCGAGGGGAAGCGTCGTCGTCTCCAGCTCCACTCGCGTGCGGAAGTCGATCCTGTGACAGAGCTTGGCCTCGTCGACGAAGACGTCGACCTGGCGCTCGTTGCCACCGTCCCAGAAGTAGAGGCGCCGGTGGCCGTGCAGGGTGTTGAACTCACGATCGCCGGCGTAGCCCAACTCCGCCATCAGCTCGATCACGCCATCGCGCGCGCGTCCCAGCGTGACCAGGTCGACGTCGGCGTACTCTCGGCGCAGGGGCGAGCGCGCCGCACTCGGGCAGCGGACGGCCACCGCGACGCCGCCGAGGAGGCGCAGGGGCAGCCCGCGTTCGGCAGCTCTGGCCGCGATCCGGCTTCCCTCGGCGACGGGGTCTGGCTGCGGGGCCGCGCTACTCAGGTGGGATCTCCGTCGCAAGCTTGTCGACGTCGACGCCCTGACGCCTGCGAGCGGCCCGTGCGACGAAGAAGGTCAGGAGCGATGCGCCGAGGATGATCGCGCAGTCGCGGTAGAAGTGGTCCTTGTTTGCGATCCCGAGTTCGGGATAGTGCATGTAGATGAAGAAGATCCCGGCCAGCAGGACGGTGGTGAGGGCACCGGCGATGGCGACGACCGGCGCACCGAGAAACCGCTTGGTGGTCGCCGATGCACGCCAGACCTCTGGCCGCCGGTAAGGCAGCAGCACCGCCGAGATCCCGATCAGGATCATCGTCACCAACTGCAGCACGACTGCCTCGTAGAGGACCTTGAGGAAACCTTCACCACTGGACACCGCCCAGTAGAGAACGAGGATGCTGACGATGACCGTGAGCCCGATCGCGTAGTTCGGGGCATGCGTCCGGGGAGAGACCTGGGCGAAGCGCGACGGAAGAATCCCGTCCAGCGCCCAGGCGAAGAAAGTCCGCACCGCGATCGTGATGTTGGGCAGGATCAGCAGCGGGTAGGCAACCGCAAAAGTGATGAACAACCACCAGGCCAGGAGCGTGCTGCCGCCGGCGATCGAGGTCAGGAACGTGTAGTAGGGCGGCGCCGCGAACGGGTAGCTTTCGGTGCCGCTGAGGGCGTTGATCGCGACGAAGAAGTCGTGCCCGAACTTCCAGAAGAAGACGACCGAGAGGATCACCGCGATGCCGATGTGGACCGTCGTCGCCAGGCTCATGATCTTCATCTGGGTGGTATCCCGGGCCCGCCTGACCTCGCCGGAGATGTAGATCGAGAGCCAGCTGTAAAGCGAGAGGCCTGCGATTGCCGCAAAGGTCGGCCAGGTGTTGTGCATGCTGAAGCCGGGGTTCAGGTCGACCCCTTCCTTGCCCGCCGCCTTGATCAACGAGTGGTAGGAGTCCGGTTCGCCGGTGATCGAGGCTGAGAACTGGTTGAAGCTGTGGATGAACCCGTCCTTGCTCTTGAGCAAGAGGACGAAGAAGACGGTCGCGAGCCCGAGCATGGTCACGATCCAGAGGCCGTTCATGATCCGCGTCGTCCAGCGCCAGCCCCCAGCCAGCAGGCCGACCGAGATCAGGATCACCACGGTGCCGATCGCGAATTGCCAGCCTTCCTTGGTTGCCAGGTCGTCGCCGGCGGTGACCAGCGAGTTGTGGCCGCTGACGAGGCCAACCGCGGTCAGTGACGGCCCGAGGGCGACGGTGACGAAAGCGTAAGCGGTGAAGGCGATCGAGAGGACCACACCGGAGATCCAGAAGTACGAAGAGATCAGTCCGATCACCGGGTGGGTGACGCGGCCGACGAGAACGTAGTCGCCGCCGCTGCGGGGGATCGCCGAGGTGAAGAGGCCGTAACAAACGCAGAGAACGATCGCGACCGCGAACGCCATCGCGAACCCGAGCCAGATCGAGCCCCCCGGATAGAGACCGAGGGTGAAGAAGATCGCGACGGCGAGGAAGATCGCCGTCGGCTGCCCGGCCATGTTGAAGACAAAGGTCGAGAACGGTGAGACTTCCCGCACCAGCCCCGTCGCCTTGCGCGCATACGTTGCCGGCGTGCCGGACGCCGGCGCTCCCTCTCCCCCGCTCTCACTCATACCCCTACCGTCTCCTCCTGCTAACTAAAACATTGCAGTTCGCTTATGCCTACCCCGAGACCAGGTACTGATTGATTACACGGTCGCGCGCAAGGTGTACCAAACAGCCGTCGAGATGACCACTGCCGTAGTCGGATCCGGGATTAATCGCGACCGTACGGCCAATCCTGGTCACACCCTTGCTCTCATGAATGTGACCGTGCAAGCTGAGCAGCGGCTGCGCCTCCTCGAGGATCTGGCGCACGGCCGAGCTGCCGGTCGCGATCTCGTGCGGCCGCCCCCCCTTGGTCACGTAGCGCAGGTCCTCGTCGACCTCGAAAGCGATGTCGAGGCTGCTGTCGCGAGGCGGGACGTGGATGTTGAAGATCGCGGCGCCCGGATTCTCGAGCTGGTCGACCAGGAATTTGAGCCGGTCGTAGATCTCGCCCTCGTCGAGCTCGCGCGGCGTCTGCCACGGAGTCCGGTTCGCGTAGCCGAAGGAGATCATCTCGTGCGGCCCGACCAGCCGCACCTGCTCGTCGCAGGCGTCGACCGCCGTCCCCGCCGCCAGCACCGCGTCGATCGACCAGGGGTCGTCATTGCCGGGGATCACGTAGGCGCGGACGTCGGTCCCGGCGAGGCGCTCGTCGGCGAGCTCGACCCAGAGCCGCAGCTCATCGAGCAGAGCCCGCTCGAATGCCGCCTCACGATGGCTGGAGTCGGTCCGCAGCCGCTCCGCCTCGTCACCGTCGACGAGCAATGGGTACATCCCGTTGGTCGCGATCGCGTCCCGCAGTTGCTCGAGCTCCTCGGCGCTTGCGGCCTCGCGGCGCTCGCCGATCACCTGCGCGACGCAGGAGCCGTCGCCCTGGCGGACGATCGGCACCAGCGCCTTGCCGGTCAGGTCGCCGCCCATCACCAGCGCGTCGGCCGGGTAGTGGGCGGCGGCGTTGACGAACTTCTTCCAGCAGACGCGCGAGCCGTGGACGTCGCCGGCGTAGAAGAGCCGCAGTGGCTGCTGCTTCTGCCTACGCCTGAACACGGTCCCCCAACTCCCTCTCCAGCAGGCGGAAGGCGCCGCTTTCGTCGACCGAGGCCAGCAGCCCCGCGGCGGCGAGCACGTAGCCGCGGTCGAGCGAGATCGCCGGCGCCCGCGGCGCCAGCGAGCGCGGCTGACGCCGCTCCAGCGCCGCACGCAGCACCGCCTCCCCGCCCTCGCCGTGGGCGAAGATGCCGCCGGTGCCGATCAGGCGGCTGACCTCGCGCAGGTCGGGGCCGTCGCGAACCAGCGTCGGCGGCCCCTGCTCGCTGCGACTCAGCAGCATCGTGCCGCAGTGGCGGTCGAGAGCGTGAGCGACGCAGGCGGTCGCCAGCAGGCGGTCGAAATCGGTCTCGCCCGGCTCCTCGGGAACCCAAGCGGGCCGCGCGACTCGGACTGCGGCAGCGCCCTCGAGCCCCTCCCCCCCGTGGCCTTCGCCACCTGCCGCGGCCAGCCGCTCCTCGATCCAGCGCCGGTCGACGGCGAGGACGCCGGGTGCGCCGGCACGGAGGCCGAGGTCGCCCTCGACCGTGCGCAGGGTGGGCGGGGAGGGCAGCAGCGGCCCCTCGATTCCCGGCGTCGCCGGCTCCACAGCACGGTCGGAGTGGACGTCGGTGGTGGCGCCGCCGACGTCGACGACGATCACGTCCCCCACCCCACCGCTGCCACCAGGGCCGCGCGAGTAAAGCCGGACCGCAGCGAGCACTGCCTCCGGGGTCGGCATCCGCACCATTCGCGCGAACTCGGGGTCGGCGCTGAGGCGCTTGCCGCCGATCACGTGCTCGAGGAAGGCGGCCGAAATCGCAGCCCGGGCGGACTCGATCTCGAGCCGCCCCAGCTTCGGCATCACGTTGTCGGCAACCACGGCAGCAATTCCCGCTGCGTCGAGGGTCGCCGCAACGGGCTCGGCGACCGCGGCGTTGCAGGCGACGACGACCCGGGCCGCGAGACCATGGGCGGCGAGCCGGCGCGCGTTGGCCAGCACCAGGTCGGCCTGGCCACCGTCGGTGCCGCCGGCGAAGAGAACGATCTCCGGCGCCGCCTGGTCGAGCCTTGCCAGCTCCGCCGCGCCAAGCTCGCCGGCGAGGACGGTCCCGACCCGGGCGCCGGCATTGAGTGCCGCCTGGCGCGCCGCCGCCGCGGTCAGGTCGGCGACCAGCCCGATCGCCGCCACCCGCAGGCCGCCTCCGGCGCTGGAGACGGCGAGCGCGTCGCCGATCGCCACCGGCTCCGGCAGCTGTCCCTGGGCCGCCTCCAGCGCCGCCGCATAGCCCGCCATCAGGTCGGTGCCGATCGTCGTCGGCGCCTGCGCCCGCGCCAATACCCGGCCCTGATCGCGGTCGACCAGGCGGACCTTGGTGTAGGTGCTGCCGAAGTCGGTGAGGGCGACGGCGGCCAAACCGGCTGCCCTAGGCCGGGACGCCGCGATCGCGGCGCGCGACCAGCGCGTCGACGAGGCGGTCGATCGTCCCCGGCGTCTCGATTCCGGTCGCGTTGAGGTCGGCGCTGACGTCGACCGGGATCTCGGAGCCGTCGACGTCCTCGTTCAGGACCCCACCCATGAAGACCGGGACCTGCCCTGCCTGCGCCTGTCCCAGCTCGCTGACGAGGCGCTGGCCGAAGGAGCGGGCGACGCCGTTGTGGGTGGTGATGACGACGGCGTCGGCATCGGTCTCGATCACCGCCTTGACGATGTCCTCGGGGTCGCGGTTGATGCCGAAGTCGATCACCTCGGTGCCGACCGCCGCCAGCGCCGAGGCGAGCAGGAACTCGGCGAACTCGTGCACGTCGGTCGAGGTGACGAGCACCTTCATCCCCTTGATCGCCTCCTGCTGGCCGCGGCCGCGCAGCTCCGCCAGCAATCGCTCGCGCTCGGCCATCGTGCTCTTGACGAGGTCGGTCTGGAGGATGGGCCGGCGGCCGCGCGGAAACTCCTGGTCGGGCTCCCCCGCCCCGAACAGTTCCTCGCAGCGGCTGGAGCCGAGCCGTTTCAGGACCAGCAGCAGCTGAGCGGGGTCACGGACGTCGATCCCGGCGCCACCGAGGCCCTGGATCGCGGCGTCGAAGAAGCGCCGCCCGCCGGCGACCAGCTGATCGCGCATCGCCTCGATCTTGGCCCAGTCGACGACGGGATCGACCAGCGGCACGTATTCCTCGAGCCGGCGGCTGACCGTCTGCACCGTCGCCACCTCCTGCCAAGTGGGGATCCGCTCGGTCTCGGTCACCGGCACCGCGATCGGGGCGCCGCCAAGCCGGTAGCGGCTGTCGACCATCTTCATGAAGAGGACGTCGGTGTTGAGCACCGCCAGGTTGGAATCGAAGTCGGGCGTGTTGCCGATCGTGTCGCCCTGGACGTAGCCGGCCGGGACTTCGTCGGGATTGACCGCGTGCAGCGCCAGCGTCACCGCCGACTTGACGACCGGGTCCTGGGTCAGCCCACCCCAAGAGCAGGAGTAGGCCGCGCCGATCAGCTCTTCGCTGATGTAGCGCTCGAGCAGCCCCCAGCCGACGTAGTTGGCGTAATCGTGGAAGACCCCGGGGTAGCCGTCCTCGAGGTAGGAGTCGAAGCAGACCCCCTCGGCTTTGAAGGCGGCCAGGAGACCCGCAGCCTTCAGCACCGCCATCGTCTGGCTGACGTCGTCGTCCCAGTAGGGCCAGCGCCAGGAATACTGGGAGAGGACGCCGATGTGGGTGATTCCGACCCGCAGCGCATCGACCGCGTTGTCGAGCGAGCCCGGCCCGCCGATCATGTTGTCCGCCGCCTCGGGCTGGATCGGCACCGTGTGGGCGAGGTCCCACCAGTCCTGCTCACTCCACAATGCCGGGCCGGTTTCCTGCGGCGCCGACGCCCGTTTGTCCTTCGGCAGCCCCATCCGCCGCTCGGCGATCAGGTTGAAGCGGTCGGGCGGGCGGACGCCGCGCGAGAGCGCGTTCTCGTAGATCAGGCCGAGCGCCTCGCGGGTGTCAGCCCAGGTCGCGAGGCCGATGTTCATGCAGGTGCAGGCGATGCCCTCGGCCCGCGCCCGTTCGCGCCACTCGCGCTCGGAGCCGACGTCCTTGGTCTCGCAGTAGAGCGAGCGGGCGCGCTCGACGCCGCCGGCCATCGCCTTGCCCTCGGCCACCGCCTCGCGCCCGTCGGGCAGGTCGGCCGGGAGCAGGGCGCTGAGGTCGACGTCGAGGCCGGTCACGCAATCACCCGTCGAGGATCCAGCCGCCGCTCACCTCGAGCACCTGGCCGGTCGTGTAGCCGCCGCCGTCGGAAGCGAGGTAGAGGACCGTTTCGGCGATCTCCTCCGGCTTGCCCATGCGGCCGAGCGGCGTCATCGCCAGCGCCTCGTCGAGGTGCTCCTGCGGGATCTCCCAGTCGTCCTCCCAGTTGGCCTCGATCGCGCCGGGCGCGACCGCGTTGACGCGGACCTCCGGCGCCAGGTCGCGGGCCAGGGCCGAGGTGAGGGCACGGACGCCGCCCTTGGCGGCGGAGTAGGTGACGGCGACCGAGTTGACGAGGTTCTCCTGGTTGACGCCGTTGCCGTAGGAGCCGGAGAAGTTGACGATCGCGCCGTTGCCGCTCGCGCGCAGGTGCGGCGCCGCCGCGTGGCAGACGCGGAAGCTGCCGAGCAGGTCGACGTCGAGAAGCTCGGCGAAGGCGGTCGTGGCGGAGGCGTCGAAGCGGACCGCGTCGGCGGGGTCGATGCGGCCGGCGGCGTTGACGACGACGTCGATCCGGCCATAGCGCTCGGCGACGTCGGCGACGAAGCCGGCGACGGATCCTTCGTCGGTCACCTCGATCGGCGCCGCGTGGCCGCGGCCGCCGGCAGCCTCGACGTCGGCGAGCGCCGCCTTGGCCAAGTCCTCGGAGCTGCGGTAGCCAAGTGCGACGGTCGCGCCCTCACGGCCGAGCGCGCGGGCGACGGCGCCACCGAGCGCACCGCCGGCCCCGGTGACGATCGCCACCCGACCATCGAACCTCTTGCCGTCGTTCCACCGCGCCATCCCGCATCACTTTCCCACGTTTTCGGGGAACCGTGATGTACTGCGCGAGGTGGCAAGCGCGGGCGAGATCGAGGGGATCCCCGTGCTGAAGCTGAGCAGCGAAGCTGCGGGCGGGATCGAGGTCGCTTTCGCACCCGAGGTCGGGATGATCGGCTGCTCGCTGCGACACCGCGGCGAGGAGCTGCTGGGACAGCGCGGCGGCCTGCGCCGCTACGCCGAGGCGGGCAAGACGATGGGGATCCCATTGCTCTACCCGTGGGCGAACCGGCTCGGCGAGCGCCACTTCGCGGTTGCCGGCGGCGAGGTCGACCTCGGCCTCGCCGGCCTCCGCCTTTCGACCGACGCCGCCGGATTGCCGATGCACGGCCTGCTGGCGGGAGCGGCGGGCTGGGAGGTTCTGCGGCACGAGTCGGCCGGCGACGGCGGCGTGCTCGCCGCGCGCTACGACTTCGCCGCCCAGCCGTCGCTGCTGGCGGCCTTCCCGTTCCCGCACCAGATCGGGTTCGAGGCCGCGCTGGGCGGCGCCGCGCTGACTGTGACGGTCACGGTCCGGCCCAGCGGCGGGGTCGCCGTCCCGGTTGCCTTCGGCTTCCACCCCTACCTGCGGTTACCGGACGCGCCACGGGCCGAGTGGGAGGTCGAGATCCCCGTCCGCGAGCGGATCCTGCTCGACGAGCGGATGCTGCCGACCGGCGCCGAGGAGCCGGGCGAGATCGCGCCTGGGCCACTCGGGGCCCGGACCTTCGACGACGCCTTCCGCGCTCCGCCCGCGGGCGCACCCTTCGTCCTTGCCGGAGGCGGCCGCCGGCTCGAACTGCGCTTCGGCGAGAGCTACCGCTTCGCCCAGGCCTACGCCCCGGGCGACGACGAGGTAATCGCGATCGAGCCGATGACGGCGCCGACCAACGCCCTCCTCAGCGGCGAGGACCTGCCTCTCGTCGCGCCCGGCGAGACGTTCAGCGCTCGCTTCAGCCTGGCAATCGCTTGACAGCATTCAAGTTCCGCGCCGGACCTGCCGAGGGGGCACTGGGTCCGATGAAACGACCGCTCGCCTTCATTGCAGCGACCGCAGCCGTGGTCGCCTTCGCGCTCGGCCTCACTGCCTGCGGCGGTTCCTCGTCGAGCGGCAGCGAGGGCGGCACCCTGCGCGTCACCTACGCCTCGTTCCCGGCCTACCTCGATCCGGCGCTCGCCTACGACACCGAAGGCCTGACGGCGATGTACAACACGTACATCCCGCTGCTGACCTACGCCCATGCCAGCGGCGAGGCGGGCAGCAAGGTCATCCCCGGGCTGGCGAAAGCGCTGCCGAAGGTGACCGACGACGGTAAGACCTACACGCTCTTCCTCCGCAAAGGGCTCAAATACTCCGACGGGACTCCGGTCCGCGCCTCCGACTTCACCTTCGCCGTCGAACGGATGTTCAAGCTCAACTCCAGCGGCTCCTACCTCTTCACCGACATCGTCGGCGCCGAAGAATTCGCCGAAACGAAGAAGGGCGGGATTCCCGGAATCGAAGCCGACGACGAGAGCGGCGAAATCGTCATCCACCTGACCGAGCCGCGCGGCACCTTCACCAACGAGCTCGGCCTGATGTACGCCGCGCCGCTGCCGCCGAGCACGCCGACCGAAGACCTCTCGGCCAGCCCGCCGCCGGCCACCGGCCCCTACGCGATCACCAAGTCGCAGCCGGGTCGGGGCTGGGAATACGAACGCAACCCGCAGTGGCTGAAGAACAACGCGAAGCTGATGCCCGAACTGCCGAGCGGCCACGTCGACAAGATCGACGTCACCGTGATCCGCAATCCCTCGACCCAGGTCAACGACATCGAACAGGGGCGCTACGACTGGATGCAGAACCCGCCGCCGGCCGACCGGATCGCCGAGGTCAAGGAAAAGTTCGATGGCACGCAGTTCCGGACCGAGCCGCAGATCAACACCTATTACTTCTGGATGAACACGCAGCAGGCGCCGTTCGATGATCCCGAAGTGCGGCGGGCGGTCAACTACGCCGTCGACCCGCGGGCGCTGGAACGGATCTACGCCGGCCAGATCGAGCCGACCCAGCAGATCCTGCCGCCGGGGATGCCGGGCTACGAGAAATTCGAGCCCTACCCACACGACATGGCGAAGGCAAAGGAAATGATCGCCACGGCCGACCCCGCCGACCGCCAGATCACGGTCTGGACCGACACCGAAAGCCCCAACAACGAAGCGGGCGAATACTACGAGGGCGTGCTGAACGAACTCGGCTTCGATGCAGACCTGAAAATCGTCAACTCCGACAACTACTTCACCCTGGTCGGCAACACCTCGACCCCGGACCTCGATACCGGCTGGGGCAACTGGTACCAGGAATACCCGAATCCCAACAACTTCTTCCAGCCGCTGCTCGACGGCGCCAGCATCGCCCCCACCAACAACACCAACTGGCCCCAGATCGACGTCCCGGCGCTGAACGCGAAGATCGACCAGCTGCGGACCGAACAGCTCGGCCCCCAGCAGGAAGCCGAATACGCGGCGCTTGACGAAGACTTCATGGGTGAAGCGCCGTGGGCGCCCTACGGCAACCTCCAGGTCGCGACCTTCGTCGCCAGCAGCATCGACCTCGACAAGGTGATCTTCAACCCGACCTTCGGCCAGGACCTGACCAGCTTCCAGTTCAAGTAGCCCGGGGGGCCACCGACAAACCGCGCTGCACTTGCCACGGCACCTGCGGCCGGCTAGCTTCCGGCCTGACCACTATCGCGGGAGAGAAGTGGCAACGGCCCCACCACAAGCGGGTTCCAAGGATGACGAGCCCTCGCAGCTGACCTACCCGGCGCTGGCCGATTCCCCCTACCGCGTTGCGGTCAGCCTCCACAAGGAGCGATGGTGGTTCGCCGACGGCATCTGGCTCACCCAAGGCGCTGACAACTCAGTCGTCGCCTTCGCCTGGACCCAATGGCTGGCCGATCGCGGCGTCCAGACCCGTAAGGAAGAGCTGGGCGAGGGCTTCGCTCGCCAGCTCTACCACGATGCGCGCACCGAGTCGGGTGAAGACGTCGGCGTCGACGTCGACAAGGGGACGACGATTCGCGCCGGAGCGGAAGTGCTGCACGAGCGAAACCTGCTCGAGGAGTGCTACGTGTGCGCTGACGCCGACGAGGCGGTGAACGCGCTGCTCGAGCGTGGCCCCCTGCTCGCCGGGCTCTCGTGGTACACGTCGTTCAGCGAACCGGAGGAACTCGATGGCTGGACCGTGTGCAGGCTGGACCAGGAGGACTCGGTACAGGGCACCCACTGCATCCTCCTCAACGGTGTACAGCCCAACCTCAAGATCGGCGGGGTGACCGGGTTCGTCCGCTTCAAGAACAGCTGGGGCACTGGCTGGGGGGACGGCGGCCATGCCCTGATCAGCATCGAGGATCTGCGAGCGGCGAGCTTGGAAATACTGCTCCCGATCCCGCCGGCAAACGCGCTCAGCCCCAACCTGCGACAGGAGATGGCGACCGAAGGCGCGCCGTACTCCCAACGGCAAAGGGTGTTCGAACGCTCCGGCTTCGACAGCGACCTCTGGACCCGCCGCGACACCGTCGGCGCCAAGACCTACGCCGACGCGATCGCGCGGGGGATCCAGCACCTGGAGACCAAGCCGCCGCTGACGATCGGGATCAAGGGAGCCTGGGGCTCGGGCAAGACCTCGCTGATGCGGATGATCCGCGACCGCCTGGAGTGGCCGGACAGGGAGGGAACCGCGGACGAACTGCGGCCGATCCACCTCACCCGGGAGAGCACCGATCAGATCGCGGCACCGAAACGAAGATTGCTTCCGTGGGGTTCCCGATCCCGCCCAAGGGTCACCAACCGCGAAGTGCTGAAGGAGGCGAAGAAAGCCCAGGCGAGCGACATCGACCCGCCCCACTCCGACGGCAAGCGCCCCAAGCTCGAGGCCGAGCTCAAACCGCCGTCCGACCGTGCAGCTCGCAACGAGCCCAGGTGGAGACCGACGGTCTGGTTCAACCCCTGGGCCTACCAGACGGGTGAGCAGATCTGGGCCGGCCTCGCGCACGAGATCATCGAGCAGATCACCGCCCGCATGAGCCGCTGGGAGAGGGAGCGCTTCTGGCTGCATCTCAACGTCAAGCGGATCGACGAGCAGGCGGTTCGGCGGCGCCTCTACGGGTTGATCCTGAGCCGGATCGTCCCCTTCGCCGTCACCGGCCTCGTCCTGCTGGTGGCGGGGCTCGTCCTGATCGCCGCCGGCCGGCTCGAAGCGCTGGGAACGATCCTTGCCCTGGGCGGCCCGGGAGCGCTTCTCGCGGGGATGGCCTTCTCCAGCCTGCGGGTCCTTGGCTCGGGCCTTGGCACCGATCTGGCCGGACTGGTCCAACCCGCCGGCGGCATCGGCAGATTCGCAGGCGAACAGTTGGCCGGCGCCTACGAAGATGCGGTCGAGAAGCCCGACTACCGGGCCCAGTCCGGCGCCCTGTACCTGGTCCAGTGCGACATCCAGCGTGTCCTCGACCTCGTCGCCACGCCGGACCGACCACTGGTGATCTTCGTCGACGACCTCGACCGCTGCTCGCCGAACTCGGTCGTTCAGGTAATCGAGGCCGTCAACCTATTCGTCGCGGGTGCCTACCCGAACACCATCTTCGTGATCGCGATGGAGCCTGAGATGGTCGCCGCCCACGTCGAGGCCGTCTACGGAGATCTGGTCGAGAAGCTGGACAGCAGCGGCGCCGCCGGACAGGCCTTCGACCTCGGCTGGCGCTTCCTGGAGAAGATCGTCCAGCTGCCGCTCTCGGTGCCGGCGATGGAGCAGGAGCGGACCACGGCCATGTTCAGGTCCCTCTTCCCGACGGGCGCCGGGCCGGCCCACGCCGAGGACCACGCTGCGGGGAACGGCGGCGGCAAAAAGTCGATCGACGATGCCAGCCTCTCCGAAGCGCTGGCGATCGCCGGCACGACGAAACCCGAACCGGCCGCCCAGGAGGCCGTGCGAAAGGTGGTCGAGCTGCGCTTGACCCTCGAAGAACCCGATGTCCAAAAAGCGATGGACTATGCGCGAGGCTATCTGCGGCACAACCCCCGCGAGATCAAGCGCTTCGTCAACCTCTTCCGCTTCTACACGATGATCTACACCGAGCGGCGACTGGAGGGCCTGCCGGCGCCGAATTCGCTCTCCGAGGTCGCCAAGCTCGCCGTGCTCGGCATCCGCTGGCCGGGCCTGCTCAGCGCCCTTGCCCTGCCGACCAGCGGCGGCGGCAACCAGACCGTCTTCGAGCTGCTCGAGAGCCCGCCGCGAACGAGCGAGGACGACAAGACCCCCGACCAGGTGCTGGCAGCGAAGCTGAAGGACGTCGGCTTCAGTGATAACGCGATCAAACGCCTGATGAAACCGGACCTGCGCGGGTTCCTCCGCGACAAACCGAAGATCGGCGCCGGCGTCCGCGGCTACCTCTGACGACCATGGGGCGGGCTGGACTCGAACCAGCGACCGACGGATTATGAGTCCGCTGCTCTAACCAACTGAGCTACCGCCCCAGCGGGGCGATTATCTCGCAGGCACCGTCGCGATCGCGATCGATTTCGAGCAGGTACGGCGCGACCTGGCCCCGGTAGGCGGTTTTGCGCTCGGCGGGAAGATCCTTCCAGCCCGTCACCGAGCCACGGCAGATATCAGCGCCGCACAAACAGCCATCCGGAAAGTGCTCGATCGTGTAGTTACGCATCGCGTAGTCGAAGGTGATCTCTTCGCCGTCGGAGATCGCCCGCCGAGCGACGAAGTTACAGGCGCCTGTGTCGTTCAGCTCGACGCCGCAGTTCGGGCTGCACGAGTGGTTGACCTTGGGACCGAGGCCGCCATGCCGAGCCCAGCGGGTGCGACTGACCTGAGTTGCGTGGGAGTCGTTGGCGGCAAGGTCGCCTTCGAGCACTCCGATCATCACCGTCTCGCCGACCCGGAAGCCACGAGTCGCGCGAACGCCGCCACCCTTGCCCCCTTCAGAAGTGCACAGCTCATATCCGACAGGGCCCAAAGGGACCGCCTTTCAGTTGTCTTGCACAGCGGCGCTGCGCCCGACGACCCTAGTCGATCCGCAAAACGGGACTGACGGGAACCGGCGGCGATAGGGCGCACCGTCCCGAGGCGACTCGCCCACTCGCCACTCAGGCGCTGAACAGCTGCGCCAGGGAGCGGCCGACGTCGGGCGGCTCTTCCTCGCCCTTGGCCGCCGCGGCGGCGCCGTCGGCGAGGGCTTTGGCGGCGTCGGCGATCTGGTGGTCGCGGCCGCCGCGGATGACGCCGGTCTTCTTCGCTTCGGCGAGGTCGGACTCCATCAGGCCGGCGAGCTCGGCGAGGCGGCGGAGGCCGACGACGCCGGCGGTGCCACGCAGGGCATGGGCTTCGGCGCGCATCGTCTCGAAGTCGGTCGTCGCGGTGGCGAGGCCGGCGGCGATCACGTCGCAGCGGCGGCGCGCCTCTTCGGCGAAGGACTCGAGCAGCTCGGTGTTGTCAGCGGCAGCGTTGTCACTCATTCAGAGATCACCTTTTCGGCAACTTCGTCCATCAATTCAAGTCCGAATGCACCCTCTATTGCGGAGCTGACGACGCCGGCGCGGTTGATCGCGAACAGCCAGGGCTCGCTCGGCAGGTGGAAAGCGCGCACCTGGGGCCGTACGTGCTTGGCCGGGTCGTTGTCGTTGTAGATCTCCATGTGGATGAAAGCCGCCTTGTCTCCGAATTCCTGCTGTGCCTGCTCAGCCACGTCGACGACGGGGCCGCAGACCCGACTCTGGCAGAACTGAGGGGTCGCAAACAAGAGCAGGATCGGTTCTTTTCCTAGAGCGTCCGCGTAGTCAACCTTGTTCTGGGTGTCGGGGGGAATGCGAGTCGTGATCTTCGATAGATCCCCCCCGACTTCCTCTGCGGTCGGCGTCTGGATCTTCGGTGCCGGTTGGCCGGGCCGGGGGATTCGGTGGAATTCGCCGACCCGGGCGGCGCTCGGCAGGATCGTCCCGGTCAGCTCGTCGCCTTCCTTGATCAAGGCCGCCAGCCGCCATTCGCCGTCTTCGGGGAACGGGATCTCCGCCGAGTAGACGACCCGGGCGACGTCGGGGTCCTCGACGGTCGCCTTCGCCCGGAAGGCCGGCTTCGTCGCCAGCGATTCGATCTTCGCCGGAAAAGGGCCGATCGCTTCCTGTTCGAGCGCTTCCCCTTGGGCCTTGCCGGCCAGGCCCTTGTTGCCCGGCTTCGATTCGGCGCCGGCCTCCGGTTTCGGCACCCGCGCGTAGTAGAGCGCGACTTCGGCGTCGGAGACCGGTCCGCCCTTGCGCTCGGCGATCCCGAATGGGTAGCGGTTCTCCCCCGGGTAGAAGACCTGCGCCGCCGGGGTGACGATCAGTTCCGAGCGGGCGTCGGCGAGCTTGATCAGCTCCTCGAGCGTGCGCCCGAAGGGTTTGGGGAAAGCGCTCTTGGGCGGCGCCGGCTGGCTCGGAGCCGGCTTCGACGCTGACGTACTGGAATCGGTCGAGTCCGAATCGCCGCAGGCGGCGAGCAGGGCGGCGGCCGCGAGCAGGCAGGCGCAAGCAAGGGCGAGGCGGGCGGCGCGCATCGCGGCCATGTTATTCAGACAAAGAGCCGACCGCGCACCGCCGGCAACCCTTCTGAGCGGCCGATAGGGTGACTGCGACTTCGAACTGGGAGGAGAGGGATATGGCAGAGCGTTCGGCAATCGTTACCGGGGGATCGGGAGGCATCGGCCTGGCGATCGCCCGCACTCTGGGAGAAGAGGGCTACGGGCTGACGCTCTCGGCGCGGCGGCCGGAGAAACTCGAGGACGCGGTCGCCGGCCTGCGCGAGGACGGAATCGAGATCCAGACGGTCCCCGCCAACGTCGCCGAGGAGGAGGAGCTGGTCGGCGTCTTCACCGCCCACAAGGAGAAGTACGGTCGCCTCGACGCGCTGGTCAACAACGCCGGGATCGGGATCGGCGGGCCGATGGACCAGATCCAGTCCAAGCACCTCGACATGCAGCTCTCGATCAACCTCCGTTCAGTCGTCATCGGCACCCGCGAGGGCCTGCCGGGGCTGCGCGAGGCCGGCGCCGAGCACGGCAAGGCGCTGCTCCTCAACACCGCCTCGATTGCCGGCAAAGGCGGCCAGCCCTTCCTCTCCGTCTACGGCGCGACGAAGGCGGCGGTGATCAATTTCACCCAGGCGACGGCGCGCGAAACCAGCGGCCAGGGGATCCAGTGCACGGCCTTCGCGCCGGGCTTCGTCGACACCGCGATGACCGACTTCATCAAGAGCGAGGTCGGTGCCGACAAGATGATCCAGCCCTCCGACATCGGCGAGGCGGTCCGCTTCCTGCTCCACATCTCCCCCAACTGCCACATCCCGGAGATTGTCTTCAACCGGCCGGGCGAGGGACCTGACGCCCCTTGACGGCCCCTGGCGCCGCCATGCGGCGTCCTCGGTCGCCTAACTGGCGCTGCCATTCGGGCTCCCTGCGTCCTTGCCTGGCAACGCCCGGGTCTCGTCAATGCGTGTACTAGTCGCCGCCTTTGGCGACGCCGGGCACGCGTTCCCGGCGATCGCGCTGGGGCGGGCGCTGGCGACGCGCGGGCACGAGGTCGTCGTCGAGACCTGGGAGGAACGGCGGGCGGCAGTTGAAGGGGCCGGCCTCAGCTTCACCCCGGCCGAGGAATACCGGATGTTCCCGCCGCCGGGGGCCGACTCCGACGACGGCCAGCACGCCGCCGAGGCGGCGCGGGCGCTGCTGCCGCTGCTGGAGGAGATGCGACCCCACGTCGCCGTCAGCGACATCCTCACCCTGGCGCCGGCTCTCGCCGCCGAGCGCGCCGGCGTGCCGCTGGCGACCCTGATCCCCCACATCTACCCGGTCACCGAGGCAGGGCAGCCGTTCTTCGCGATCGGGCTGGGGGCGCCGCGGACGCCGCTCGGCCGCGCCGGCTGGCGGGCGGGGCAGCGGGTGCTGAGGATCGGACTCGAACACGGCCGCCGCGACCTCAACCAGCAGCGCGAGCGCCTCGGCCTGGCGCCGGTCGAGCGTTTCCACGGCGGCATCAGCGCTGACCTGGCGCTGGTCGCTACCTACCCCCAGCTGGAGTACCCGCGGGAGTGGCCGGCGGGGGTGCGGGTGACGGGTCCGATGGCCTTCGAGCAGCCTTACCCCGACGTCGAGCTGCCGCCGGGGGATGCGCCGCTGGTCCTGGTTGCCCCCAGCACCGCCCACGACTCCGACAACCGCCTCGTCCGCACCGCCCTGGCTGCACTCGCCGACGAGCCGGTGCGGGTGGTCGCGACGACCAACCGCGTCGTGCCCAGCTACCCGATCGAGGTTCCCGCCAACGCCGTCCTCGTCGACTGGCTCAGCTACTCGCAGCTGATGCCGGCGGCGGCGCTGATCGTTTCCCACGGCGGCCACGGCACCGTCGCCCGCGCTCTCGGGGCGGGGACCCCGGTCCTCATCAGCGCCATCGCCGGCGACATGAGGGAGACCGCGATGCGGGTCGACTGGGCCGGCTGCGGCCTCTCGCTGCCCTGGCGGCTGTGCCGGCCGGCAGCGCTGCGCTGGGCGGCGCGACGACTGCTTTGGGAGCCCTCGTTCACGGCGCGGGCCGAGGCGATCGCCGCTTGGGGCCGGGAGAACGACGGTGCAGTGCGTGGCGCCGAGCTGGTCGAGGAGCTCGCTGCCTCACGGGTGGCGGCCTAGCCACCACGAAGCTCCGGGGGTGGGACTCGAACCCACAACCCTTCGATTAACAGTCGAATGCTCTGCCGATTGAGCTACCCCGGACCGGGCGTCCGGCGCCTAGCCGGACCGCTCGGAATTTACCGACTCAGCTCCCGACCCGCTCGGCGTGGGCGATTCGCTCCACCAGTGCCGCCCGCTCGCGGCTCAGCGCCGCCCGCCGCTCGTAGTCGCCGCGCTCCCCGGCGGCGGCGATCTCGGCCTCAATCCGGCGCTGCTCGAGCTGCAGGAAGTTCAGCTCCATCGCCTCGGTCGAAGCAGGTTCGTCGCGCGAGAGCATCACCAGTTCGGTGACGAGGCCGGCCAGCTCGCGGTCCTCGGGGAGGTTGGAGGCGGGATCGTCGGGGTGTTTGCGCAGCCACGCCGCCGCTTTCGCGCCGGTCGCCGAAAGGTGGGCCTCGCTGAGCCGGGCGAGGAACCCGGCGCCCTCGTCGGGCAGGGCGATGCACATCGCCAGCAGGGCCCGCTCGCGGCGCTCGCGCGAGGTCAGCTCGGCGGCGCGGCGCGGCGCTTCGGGGGGCGGCGGCCCGCCGCGCCCGACCGGCGCTTGCGGCGCCGCGGCGCCGCCGGTGGCCGGAGTCGCGGCGACGACCCGTCCCATCACCATCGCCGGCTCGAGATCGAGCCGCTCTGCGACCCGCCGCACGAGGTCGTCGCGGCTGGCGGACTCACCGAGTCCGGCGAGGACCGGCGCCACCTCTTCGAGCGCGCGGTCACGCGCCGCCGGCGAGCCGACGTCGGTACCGGCAAGAACCAGGCTGACCTGGAAGTCGGCCAGCTCGACGGCGTCGTCGACGAGCTTGCGGAAGCGCTCGGCGCCGCCGTCGGTGGCCATCATCTCGGCCGGGTCGACCCCGGCCGGCATCGCCGCCACCCGCAGCCGCATCTTGCGCCCGGCCGCGACCCGCTGCGCCCGCAGCATCGCCTCCTGGCCGGCGGAGTCGGCGTCAAGTGCCAGCACCACCTCGTCGACCATCCCCGACAACGTCGCCACCTGCTCGCCGGTGATCGCCGTCCCCATCACCGCGACGACCTCCTCGACGCCGGCCTGGTGCAGGGCGAGGACGTCGGTGTAGCCCTCGACGACGACGGCGCGGCCAGCCTTGGCGATCGCCCCTTTGGCGAGGTCGACGCCGTAGAGGATCTGGCTCTTGTGGAAGAAGTCGGTCTCGGCCGTGTTGACGTACTTGGCGCCCTGGTCGTCGCGCATCGCCCGGCCGCCGAAGCCGAGCGTGCGGCCACGGCGGTCGCGGATCGGGAACATGATCCGCGAGCGGAAGCGGTCGTACTCGCGGCCCCTCTGGTTGCGCTGCGCAAGGCCCACCCCGTGCAACTCGCCGACGCTGAAACCGGCCTGCTGGCCGCGGACGAGGATCTTGTCCCAGGCGCTGGGCGCGAAGCCGACGCCGAAGGCGCGCAGGACCTCCTCGCCGAGGCCGCGCCCGCCGAGGTACTCGCGCGCCTTACCCGCCTCCTCGGACTCCCAGAGGTAGTTGGCGTAGTAGCCGGCGGTCCGCTCCAGCAGCTGCTCGAGCCGGCGGCGCTGCTGGCGACGCGCCTCCGCCCGCGGGTCCTCCTGCTCGCGCTCGATCTCGACCCCGTAGCGGTCGGCCAGCACCTCGACCGCCTCGGCGAACCCGAGGCCCTCCTTCTCCTCGACGAACTTGATCACGTCGCCGCCGACCCCGCAGCCGAAGCAGTGGTAGAGCTTCTCCTGAGCGTCGACCGAGAACGATCCGGTCCGCTCCTCGTGGAAGGGACAGAGGCCGACCCAACGCGCGCCCTGGCGGCGCAGGTCGGTGTGGGCGGAGATCACCTCGACGATGTCCGCCGTCTGCTTGACCCGTTCGACGCTCTCGGCCGAGATCAGCGCCATGAACTTCTCCTCAAACTTCGACGGTGGTTGTGGGCAAGCAGATCAAGGACGCAGCGAGCGCCGTGTGCTCTGCACACAAGCGACCGAGGACGCCGATATGCGCCGACCACAGCCGCCATCAGAACCGCGACTCCTCGGGCACGGTGAGCTCGGTGAACTTGGCGATGCAGTAGCGGTCGGTCATCCCGGCGATGTAGTCGGCGACGCGCTGGCAGTCGCTGGCTCCGGGATCGTAGGCCGGAATCTCGTCCGGATGCTCCAGGTAGTGGATGAAAAGGCCGCGCATTGCCCGTTCGACCCGGTCGTGCTCGCGGCGGGCGTCGGGCCCGAGGTAGACGCGGTCGAACATGAACTTGCGCAGGCGCAGCATCGCGCCGCCGATCTCCTCGCTCTGGACGATGTCGTCGACGCCTTCGGAGTGCTCGACGATGTCCTTGACCAGGGTGTCGATCCGCAGCGACCCGGTCGGACCGAGCAGCTCGATCTCCGCCGCCGGCAGGTCCTCGGGGCGCAGGATCCCGGCCCGCACGGCGTCGTCGATGTCGTGGTTGATGTAGGCGACGCGGTCGACCAGCTTGACGATCCGGCCCTCCAGCGTCGCCGGCTTGTCGGGACCGGTGTGGTTGAGGATCCCGTCGCGGACCTGCTCGGTCAGGTTGAGGCCGTTGCCGTCGCGCTCCAGCACCTCGACCACCCGCAGCGAGTGCTCGTTGTGCTTGAAGCCGATCCCGCAGCGCTCGCGCAGGGCAGCATTGAGGGTCGACTCGCCGGCGTGACCGAAGGGCGGGTGGCCGAGATCGTGGCCGAGCCCGATCGCCTCGGTCAGGTCCTCGTTCAGGCGCAGCGCCCGGGCCACGGTGCGGGCGATCCCGCAGGCCTCCAGCGTATGGGTGAGGCGGGTCCGGTAGTGGTCGCCCTCGGGGGCGACGAAGACCTGGGTCTTGTGCTTCAGCCGGCGGAAGGACTTGGAGTGGACGATGCGGTCGCGGTCGCGCTGGAACGGCGTTCGCAGCGGACTGTCCGGCTCCTCCACCGCCCGTCGCGCCGGGTAGGAGCGGGTCGCATGCTCAGTGAGGAACTCGTCCTCCAGAGCGCGGATCCGGTCCTCGAAGGTGGCGGTGATGGGCACCCAGCGATCATAGGGCGGCGCAGGCGCCGAGCCGGGCCGGGACGGCTACGCCGCTGCCCGCAGTTGCACGTGGGCGTGGTGCTCCAGCGTCTCCCCCACCGCGCGCTCGACCTGGCGCAGCGCCAGCGGCTCCGCCTCCGGAGCCTCGTTCAGCGGCTTCGCCAGCGCCGCGACCATGAACGTGTGTGCTTCCTCGGTGAGCCCGAAGGAGCCGGCTTCGCAGCTGGCGCAGACGACGCCGCCAGCGGCGCCCGAGAAGCCGGCGAGATGCTCGGACTCGCCGCAGCGGGCGCAGGAGGCGAGCTCCGGCGCGAAACCGGCGACCAGCGCCAGCTTCAACCGGAACGAGAGCGCCACTTCGAGGCCGGGGCCGCGCGGCTCACGCTCGGGTTCGTCGAGCAGCTGCAGGTAGCGGCAGAGGAGGTTGTAGGCGGGCAGGTTCGGCTCGGCCGAGTCGAGCAGGCGCAGGACCGCGTCGCAGGCGCGGGCGCCGGCGCTGAGGGCGGCACCGGAGGAGCGCAGCCGCGGATAGCCATCGACGGTGGCGACGTTGGTTACGGTTAGCAGCTCGCTGCGGCCCTCGTGGAGGACGAGGTCGAGCCGGAAGAAGGGCTCCAGGCGGCCGCCGAAGCGTGACTTTGGCTTGCGGGAGCCCTTTGCGATCGCATTCACCCGCCCCCGCGTCTTCGAGTAGAGGTGGAGGATCCGGTCCGCCTCGCCGTAGCGAATGCTGCGCAGGACGACTGCCTCGGTCTTGACCGTAACTCCGGGCACCCTCCTACTTTGCCCGGCGGCGCGGACGCCGCCGCAGCCGCACCTGGCAGCTCGGGCAGAAGTAGGTCGAGCGGCCGCCGACGACGATGCGGACGATCTCGCCCCCGCAGCTCGGGCACGGCTCCCCCTCGCGGGTGTGGACGAGGAACTTCTCCTGCATCGTCCCCTTCTCGCCGCGACCGTCGCGGTAGTCGTCGATCGAGGAGCCACCGGCGTCGATCCCGGCCGCCAGCGCCGCGACGACCGCGTCGCGCAGTGCCTGCCAGTGCTCGGGCTTCATCGAGCCGGCGGGTGAGAGCGGGTGCAGGCGCGCCCGGTAGAGCGCCTCGTCGGCGTAGATGTTGCCGATGCCGGCGATCCGCGACTGGTCGAGCAGGAACGACTTCAGCGGCGCCGTGCGACCGGCGGCGACCTCGCCGAGGTGCTCCGGCGTGAACTCGTCGGAGAACGGCTCGACCCCGAGCTTGGCGAATCGCACCGGCAGTTGGTCGTTATCGAGCAGGAAGGCCTCACCGAAACGGCGCGGGTCGGTGAACCAGAGCTCACGGCCGTCGTCGAGGACGAAGCGGGCGCGCAGGTGGCGGGCCTCGGTCGTGCGTTCGCCCTGGTAGAGCAGCCGCCCCTCGGCCGGGTCGAGGATGTCGTCGCCCTCGACCAGGACGAGGTTGCCGGTCATCCGCAGGTGCATGACCAGGGTGCGGTCGCCGTCGAGCGCCAGCAGCAGGTACTTGCCGCGCCGTCCCAGCCCCTCGATCGTGCTGCCGGTGACGGCGGCGCCGAGCTGCTCGGGCGGCAGCGGCCGCGACCAGCGGGGGTCGAGCACTTCGAGCAGCTCGATCCGGCGGCCTTCGATCTCCGGCTCCAGCTGCCGCGCAACCGTCTCGACCTCGGGCAGCTCGGGCATCCCCGAGTTCTATCTATTCGCTGGCGCGGGGGTGCGCCTCGAAGTAGACCTCCTTGAGGCGGTCGCCGGAGAGGTGCGTGTACATCTGGGTGGTCGAGATGTCGGCGTGGCCGAGCATCTCCTGCACGGCGCGGAGGTCGCAGCCGCCGGCGAGCAGGTGGGTGGCGAAGCTGTGGCGCAGCGTGTGCGGGCTCATCTGGCCGGCGAGGCCGGCGTCGCGGGCGTGGCGCTGGACGATTTTGTAGAGGCCCTGGCGGGTCAGCGGCCCACCGCGGAAGTTGACGAACAGCTTTGCCTCGTGGCGGTCGCCGACCAGCTTCGGACGGCCGCCACGCAGGTAGGCATTGATCGCCAGGATCGCTTGGCGGCCGAGCGGCACCAGCCGTTCCTTCGAGCCCTTGCCGCGGGCACGGAGGAAGCCCTCGCGGATGTCGACGTCGCCGAGCTCGAGCCCAATCGTCTCCGAGGCCCGCAGCCCACACGCGTACATCACCTCAAGCAGCGCCCGGTCGCGCAATGCCGTCGGCTCGCTCCCCTTCGGCGCCGCAAGCAGCTTCTGGACCTCGGCGTAGTTGAGGACCTGGGGCAGCTTCTTCGAGCGCCGGGGCGCGCTCAGCGCCGCGGTCGGGTCGTCGCCGATCAGCTCGTCACGGCGCAGGTGCTTGTAGAAGGAGCGCAGGCAGGCGGCCTTGCGGTGGATCGTCGACGAGGAGCAGGCGGGGCGGTCTTCGCCGCCGGTCGCCAGCTCGGCGAGGAAGTCGGCGATGTCGGCCGGCCGCGCCGTCAGCGCGTCGAGGTTGTGGGCGGAGAGGTATTCGCCGTACTGGAGCAGGTCGGTGCGGTAGGCGTTGAGCGTGTTGCGGGAGAGCCCGCGCTCCAGCTCCAGGTAAGCGAGGAAATCGAGGACCAGTGACTCAAAGCGCGCATCGGCGCCGGCGCTCGCCGGCAGGGCAGGGGTCGGGGGCTTGACTGCGATGGCCATGGGACCGGTTTCGGCCCGGGCCGGCGCAGCCCTCTAACCGCAAGGGACCGTGCGCACCGGCCCGCGGGTCGATCTCACCTTCTCCTCGTTCGGTGACACGATTTGGTGCACTATTCCGAGCGGATGAGTCCAGATCCATACGTTCGCGGACAAGCATTTGCACTGATCCTGGCGCTGGTCGCGGTCAGCGTTCTCGGCTCGGCGCTAGTCGGCTTGGCCTGTACGGCAGCCGTTGCCTTCGCAGCTTGGATCCTGCTCGCCCGCTATCGGGGAGATCTCCGGGCGGCCGGCGTGAGGGCAGTCCCGGAGCACCGTGGAACGCCGGACGTGATGGTCGTGGGCCTCGTCCGCCTGACCGTCCTGGTCGGGCTCGTGAGTGGGATCGCCATGCTGTTCGCCCTCAAGCGGCCGGACCTCGGGATCGCGCCAATCTCGACGGCGATCCTGGCGCTGACGGCGGCGGTGATCCTGCTGTCGAGTCTTGTCGACTGGTTCATCATCCTGCCCCGGATGAGCGGGCTGCTGGGCATTCGCCCGTGCCGCGACCCGGATACCGACTTCCCCCGGCGTCCGGAAACCTGGCGCGAGGTGACCCGCTGGTGGTACATCCACCGCATCGTCGCGGCGGTTGCGCTGCGCTTCGGCCTGTCCCTGGCGATCGCCTTGACGCTGACCCATCACATCGCAGTACCCCTTGGGGCGGGACTCGTCGCCGGAGCTCTCGTCGGCGGCTTTGCCTCCTACCTGGCGGCAGCATGGGATGCGTTTTGGCAAGCCGGTCACCTGACCCTGATCGTCGGTCGAACCGTCGAACGACACGAGGTCCGCCGGGTGCCGCGGGCGATCAAGATCCGCGAACGGGAGCTGCGGCTCCCGTTCTTCAGCGAAGGCCTGGCCGGTCCGATCCAGCAACGGGAGTACGTCTACGACGTCGCCCTGGAGGGAGTTCAGCTGACGCAGGCCGAGGCACGCGAAGGAGTGGACGTTCCGCGGCACGAGGACGGTCGCATCCTCTACGAACGCAACCCGGCCAAGCTGCTCGTCAAAAGTGTCGGGGCAAGCCAGCCCGAGCCGGCTGCGCCATTCGCCGGCTGCCACGGGAGATGCTCCGGCATCAACTGGTATTGCATCGAGAACCCGCGCTGCTTCAAGAACAAGTGAGGCCGCACCATTAGGCCCGCTGGAGCAGCCCACCGGCGGCAAGTGGGGCGGCAAAGAAGAGCGGGTCCTCGGCGATCGAGCGGCCCATCGTCGTCGTCGGCAAACCCGAGGCCGCGTAGCCGTCGAGGTCAGCGGCGCCGACCAGCAGCCGGTGGCGATCGGCGGCAGCCTCCCGCAGTTCGGTTGTGGCCTCGTCTCCCTCCGGCACCGCAACCAGCACGGGCGCCAGCAGCAGCCCAAGGACCGTCGCCGTGTGGTGACTCAAGCCGCGGTGTCGCTCGCGGGGGTCGGCGGACGAGAGGCGGGGCGAGAGCAGGGTCGGAATTTGGAGTGAGAGGGCAGCGTGGGCGCTGTCGAGGGCGGCCATACCGCCGTGGCCGAAGTCGGTCTCGGAGCCGATGATGCCCGGCCCTGGGCCGACCAGGATCGCGTCCCAGCCGAGCCGCATCGCGGCGGCACCGAGGGCGCCGACCGTGCTCAGAGCCTCGTGCTCACCGCCGTAGGCCGGCGCCGCGGTGATGTGTCCGCAGAGCAGGTCGCGCCGGCGCAGCTCGGCGACGTCGCGGGACATCGAGCCGGGCAGGGCGCCGCCCGCGGTCTGGATGTAGCCGACACGAAGATCCGGGCTCGCCTGCGCCGCCGCCCAAGCCGCGGGCGCCAAGTGGCCGTGCAGCGGCAAGACGAGAACTGGAACCTGCGACCTTCGGCTTGAAAGACCGACGGTCTCATCGTCGCGAGGCGTTTTTGTCGCCTCATGGGTGACAAAGGCGCCTTGCGAGCTCTCCACCGGGTCCACCGGGTGCTGGAGCGAGGTGTAGTTGAGCTTCATCACGTGCTCGTCCCCCCTCTCCCGGCCCTCCAAACCGCGGCTGAGGTTGACGTGGACGACGTCGAAGCCGCCGGAGCCGAGGTCGAGGTCGAGGGCGGCGACGTTGACGATGACCTCGTCGCCCTCGCGCATCTCCCCCAGCAGGAACTCGTCGGCCCAGGCCGGCCGGCGCTCGCCCGCGACCTCGACCTCGAGCGGGTCGGCGGAGACGACGACGCCGCGGCGCAGGTCGAGGCGGCCGCTCACGTGCCGTCGCCGCTGGCGCCGGCGGCGACCGCCACGACGATCCCCTCGCAAACTTCGAGCATCTTCGTCAGGTTCCGGGCGGGAACGTGCTCGTCGGCGGTGTGGACCATGTCGGTGCCATTGGCGAGCAGGACGCAGTCGAAACCGTCGAGACGGAGCGCGTTGGCGTCGCTGCCGCCGCCGATCGCGACCCGCGCCGGCTCCAGCCCGGCGCTGCGCAGGCCGGCCTCGGCGAGGCCCAGCGCCGGCGAGTCCTTCGGCAGTTCGTAACCGCGGAACAGCTCTTCGATCCGGACGTCGACGTCGCAGCCGTGCTCGCTGGCGCCCCAGGCGCAGGCCTCGGCGATCTTGCCGGCGACCGCCGCCGCCCGGTTCGCGTCGAGGCTGCGCGCCTCGGCGTGAATGCCGCAGTGACCGGGGACGACGTTGCCGGAGGTGCCGCCCCTGATCAGGCCGACGTTGGCGGTCGTCCCCTCGTCGAGGCGGCCCAGCTCCATCCGCGAGATCGCGGCCGCGGCGGCGGCGATCGCGCTGCTGCCGTCCTCGGGCCGGATCCCGGCATGGGCCTCGACCCCGGCGAAGTCGGCGCGGATCTTCTGCTGCGTCGGCGTCTGCACGATCACCTGCCCGACCGGACCGGCGTGGTCGAGGACGAAGCCGCACTTCGAGCGCAGGCCCGAGGCGTCGAAGGCTTTGGCGCCGCGCAGCCCCTGCTCCTCGGCGACGGTCAGGACCAGCTCGATCCCTACCGGGCCCTGGTTCTCGGCGTGGCGCGCGGCCAACTCCAGGAAAACGGCGACGGCGGCCTTGTTGTCGGAGCCGAGGATCGTGTCGCCGGCGCTGCGGAAGACGCCTTCGTCGTCGACCACCTCGACCAGGCCCTGGTGCGGGACGGTGTCGATGTGGGCGCAGAACATCGCCCACTCCTCGCCACTGCCCGGCAGCCGTGCGACCAGGTTGCCGGACCCTGCTTCCGCCGGGCCGGCGGCGTCGTCCTCGCCGACCTCGTACCCCAGCGCCCGCAGTTCGGCGCTCAGCGTGTCCGCGATCTCGCGCTCCTCGCCGGTCGGGCTGCGGATCTCGCAGAGACGGACAAAGGTCTCAAAGAGCCTCTCCACGCCGCGAAGGCTAACCGGTGCGCTCAGGCGGAGCGCTGGACGCCGACGTCGCTCTCGGCGGT
>Ga0307476_10000390_pt1 | contig 35781 bp, 34 predicted proteins | sample atmos_gasesECM2C_2_FD_203314 | JGI IMG/M metagenome (GOLD analysis project Ga0307476, IMG submission 203314) | Hardwood forest soil microbial communities from Morgan-Monroe State Forest, Indiana, United States - atmos_gasesECM2C_05 | ecosystem: Environmental > Terrestrial > Soil > Temperate... | reverse complement strand
CGACCGGCACGTCGGACACCAGATGATGACTGACGCAATCGCGAATCAAAGCCCGCAGTTTGTCCCGCTCTAACGGTCTGGCGGGATGCTGCACATAGGCGTCTTCGATCTTGGCGAAAGGCCGCGCTCGGCCTTCCGTGCCGGCGCGCCGGCGTAGCACATGGCCGGCTGGCAACATCCGAATGCCCGCCCACCAGGTGAACGGCTCGGGCACATGCCCCCAGAGATAGAAACCGGTGACCGCGGCCGCCTCACGCCTGGTGTCGAGCGGCGCGCCCTGTGCTAACGCTCGGGCCTGCGAGGCAAACCACAGCGTGCCAGCGCGCTCCGACACATAGAGAGGCTTAATGCCGTAGGGATCGCGCACTAGCCATAACTCGCGTTCGACGCAATCCCAGAGCGCGAAGGCATACATTCCGCGCAGCTTGCGAAGCCCCGCCTCTCCCCAACACGCGACAACGTTGATCAGAACTTCGGTATCGCTGTTGGTCCGAAACACACACCCAAGTCGTTCCAACTCCGAACGCAATGCACGATGATTGTAGATTTCGCCATTGAAGCTGATGACCCAGCGGCCGGTTGCGTCCGACATTGGCTGGGAACCACTGGCGCCCGTGTCGATGATGGCGAGACGCCGGTGTCCAAGGACAACACGATTGTCTTCTGCTGACCACAGCCCCGCGCCATCGGGGCCGCGACGACGCTGCAGGTCGTTGAGGCGCCGGATTACATCTGAACTAATTGGCTCATTGCCACCACCAAAGGCGAATGCGCCAGCAATGCCACACATTATTGAGATTTCCAGAATTCCAAAAAAGTTGAAGACATATTAGAACCCGATGGCGACGAGGTCCTTTGCAGGGACCCCCTCGGTCTGAAGCACCGCGAGGATTTCGTTTCGAGTTTTTTCTGATTTCCCGGCCAGCGCCAGCCGAAGATCGGCGATCTCCGTTTCAGCGAGTGGTTCTGCCGCCAAGTCGGCGCCTGCGCGCTGTCGCAGTTCTAGCGGTAAGAGTTCCCAATGCGAGACACCGAAAATTTCACGTCCCACCATGACGTCGTGCTGATTGGGACCGCTCAGAACTGAAAGGCGCACGGCTTCGACCACTTTGCTGGCGCGCTCTCCGGTGACGGACCGCTTTTCTGCCAGCGCCAGCCAATACTTCGACGACAACGGCCTTACAGCGAGAATATTCTTTAGTTCCTCACGCTGCCGCTCCGTTGCTTTCTGGTCGCCGGCGGCGACTTCGCCCTGCAGTAATGACTCCTGCGCGGAAAAGGCAAGACCGGGAACGTTGACCCACGGTCGGTCGACATTAGCAGCCTTACCGTCCGGGCCGGACCTCGCATCAGCCAGGCCAAAGCGCACTATGTCGGCTCCTCGATACACCGCTAGTGCACTGATGCTGACAACGCCAAGGGCAGTCAAGAACCGAACCCACCGCCTACGCACCGTAATTACCCCTCGTAGTAATTTTTGTATTCGCGGGTGCCGTAATAATACGAGTAACCGTCCTTGCCGTATTTCTGCGCCTCAGACTCATTGACAAGATTGAACGCAATCCCAGCAACTTTCCGATTTCCAGGTAGACGCTGAATTGAGTTCTGAACTAGCTCCCTCGCCGTTGACGCCCACCGCACCACATAAACGATCTTGTCCACCAGCTGCGCAACCACGATGGGATCAATTACGGGACCGATTGGTGGAGCGTCGATCACAACATAGTCGAATGTTTGTCTACAGCCCTCGATGAGAAGCTTCATGTGATTGGAACTGAGGAGATCCGTCGGATTTCTGGTCTTGCTGCCAGCTGGGAGAATCCAAAGACGCGCAGTCTGGTTGAATTCAAGGGCATCCCACACCGTCCTGGTCTCTTCCACAAGTATATCAACCAGACCCTTCTTCTTCTGTAGCCTAAAATAGCGGGTAATTGACGAATGCCGCAGATCGGCATCGATGATCAGAACCTTGAGACCGGAGGCGGCCGCCGATACAGCCAGCGATAATGCGATCGTCGTCTTGCCTTCGTTTGGCACGGTCGACGTCAGTTGGATCACTTTCGCCGGTTTGTCGACGTCGGCCATCTGTATCCCGCTTCTGAGTGATCGCACGGACTCGCTGAGGCGCGACAACGGCATGGCTAGCTGGTAATTGGCGATCGAGATGACCTTGCCATTGACCGTGAGGTCGCTACTCTTCATCGCGCTGATCGATGTCAAGAGGGGAAGCTCTAGCATCTCTTCGACTTGTCGCGCCGTCGTAAATCCGGCGTTGAGGTTCTCCTTGGTCCATGCGCCACCGATGCCGAGAAACAAGCCGATGACCAATACAACGCTCATGATTCGGAACTTTTGCGGCGAGCTCGGCCCGCCCGGCGGAAGCGCGGGCGTAATGACACGGGCTTCTCTGGCATCGAAGGTCGCATCCGCTTCCGTGATCTTCGCCTTCTGCAGGAAATCTTCGAACAGGCTTTTGTTTACGGCAGCGGTTCGCTCGAGCTCACGAAGCGTAATGGCCGTCTTGTCGTCCGCTCCGCTTTGACCCGTTGCTTGCCGCACCGACTGCTCGATGGCGGATACCCGGGCTTTGGCCAATTCGTAGTCGTTCTTGATGGTGCCGGCTTGTCGCTGTAATTCGGCGGCAACGGCACGTTGGATGTCGCGTTGCTCAGCTTGAGCATTGACAACGAGCGGATGGCGATCGCTGTAACGGGTCGTAAGCTCGGACAATTTTTGCGAGATCGCCGTCTCCTGCTGGCGGAGAGTTGCGAGCGAGGGCGAATTCGGCAAGTCGGGCATACTTTGAATATTACCGCCTTTGTCCTGAATCGACTGCAGGAGATCGACTCGAGCCTTTTTCTCGGCCAAGTCCGCTCTCGCCGCGACCAGCTTTGCATTGAGGTCCGACAACTGCTGCTCGTTCAAGCTGACGTTGGCAATGCCCTGAATCAGGCCATGATCAGCGCGGAATTGTGCCACCGCCTCTTCCGAATCACGCAACTGCTTGCGCAATTCGGTGAGACGATCGCTGAGCCAAGCCGAGGCATTCTTGGCGGCCTCAAAGCGGGCATCAAGTTTCTCAACGACATAGCCGTTTGCAATAGCATTCGCGACTGCAGCCGCCCGTACCGGATCAACCGATGTAACCGAGACCGACAGCACGTAGCCCTGACCATTCCTGACCACCGATATTGCACCCTGCAAGGCCCCAGCCGAAGCGATCTCCTTCGCGGCTGTGGCTTGCGATGATCCGTCTTGGGGGGTTCCGGTCGGCGCAGACCCGGAGCCGAATTCGGGGTCGGAAACAAGACCCGCTTTTTCAACCACTCGGCGCAGGAATACGGACGATCGGATGATGGCCATCTGACTTTCGACTAGGGCATCATCAAGATTTGAGCTTTGATCATTGGCAAGCGCCTGAGGCGATTTGGCATATTGTGGCTCGAGAAGTATCAGGGCGCTCGCCGTATAGCGCGGGGTTTGTTGCAAAATCCCAACCACCCCGACCAGTAGCGCCGCACAAACAACGGAGACGATGAATTTCCAATGCCGCCATGCGAAATGCAAGATTTCTTGCAGATCGAACTTTTGTTCGTCCTCGGCGTGATGCAAGATTGTGGGTGAAAGCCGATTCAACATCTAAATGGTCATTTCGTACTGCGAGGACGGGACAATTCGCTGGAAATTTCGGTTTGGACCTGCAACCGCCGCCGTACCTTGCTATCCCCAATCGTTGAAGATCGCGCGTGTGGATTGGGCAACGCCCGCACCCAAGACTGCGATAAAGGTCAAAGCCACTGCCTGCACTTGCAGGCTGAAGTCCGCCAATGAGTGCACGCCCAGCAGAAAGGCAATGCTCGCAGCCACACATGGTACCGTGATACCTTGGCCGCGATTAATGGCAGCTCCTTTGATACATCGTAGCACCAGCAGAACGACGCAGGCTACCAGCATGGTGCCGAAGACAAGGCCGAGCCCCTGAAATACCTCGAGGTAGGTATTATGTGCTTCTTCAAAATAGCCTTGGATGCCGATCGATCGGTCACGGAACATCGGAAAAACGTCCATGAACGTGCCGTAGCCGTAACCGAGCAGGGGTGAATTAAAGATCGACCGCAGCGTGATCGTGTAAATCGCCATCCGGGTCTCATCGTCGACGCCGACCTCGGCGACCCTGCCCATGAACATATCGCCAAACGCCAAAAATGCTGCCGCGACAAGCACGGCACCAATAACAATTGCCCAACGGAATTTGCCGATGCGTCCCCTGCCCCGTCTCAATGCCAATGCGCCCAGGACCACAAGGCCGAGAACGGTGGCAATGATACCACTCCGCGATCCGGTCAGAACAAGCGCAACAACAAGCAAGAAGGCTCCCCCGAGCAGAACAGCCCCCTGTTGCCCGGTGGCTTCAATAATGGAAGCAACCCGAAACGAGAGGGATCCGCCAGACATTACAGCCTCCCGACGATAGAGCCGCATGATGAGGCCGCAAATCGCAATCAGACCGATACCGGCATATGTCGCAAAATGATCGGGGTTGACGAACGTCGACGCCATGAATCCGCGCGATGCGTTCAATCCGTCCTTGAAGGCCAACGATGCGATGCCGTAGGCGGCGTAGACACAGATGATTCCAACTATCGCCCGGATCAATGAGTTGGCGCGCGTTGGGTTTCGGCACAGCTGCAGGGCGATCCAGAAAACGCTTGCGGCAGTCAAGAGCCTAAGCAGCGCCAAGGTGGTCAGATCGCGATTGACGCTGATGCTTCCTTCAATGGGCCTTTCGATCGCCCCGGCCGCCATCTCCCATATAGGATGATGCCAGGAGGACGGCGTCCAGGTCGCATTTTGGATGACAATCCACACCACGACCGCGATGAATAGCGTGGCAGACGCTGCAATTTCCCTGATGCTCACCGGGTGGGATGTGCCTCGCGCCAAAATCGAGATCTCGAAGATCACCGCGAGGCTTGGAAACACGCACGCATTAATGGCCCAGGCGACAAGATCATTGCTGCCGTACCAACAGGGAACCCACGCCAGCCCCGCAACCAACGCCCAGAACAATACACGATCGATTGAGCCGGCACGCTTGCGCGACGGTTTGGAGCTTACCGCCGTGGCAGCCGTCGGGCGGCGATCCGGCCCAGGGTGCGCCGCAAACCGTGAATTTACCGAAGCTACCACAGCGCAAGATGAAGGGAAGTAATTGCCCTCGCCATCCCTGGAAGATAATACAAGAATAAAGTATTACTGAAGTATTGATGCCGATCTTCAAGCATAAATTTTGCCACGCTACCGCACTTCGGGTGAAAGGGCCTCCCCTTTCACTCGTGAATTGGCCACTGCATGACCAAAATCGAAGCCGAATTTACCGTAAATCCGGCCATAACTCTGCATCCAGATAGCGGCGCACTTTTATGATTAAATGACGGCGTTGGCAATTGTCACCTACGCCAGAATTGCCTAATAATACTGCACTTTTGCCATTAAGCTAAATGCTCGCCCGCCCCGGATCCGCCTTCGCGAGGGTAGGCAAAAACCCCTATAGACCCAGCGCCGCTGGATGATCTTACGACAGCCTCCGAGCCTGAAACAGCGCGGATCTGTTGGCGGACCACGTCCGGCTTTCGCGCTGAAGCCGCCCGAACGGGAAAATCCTAGCCGGTGAGAGATCGGGGGCGATAATTCCGTCGCCGTGCATGCGTCTCGCGGCAAGAGTTCCGGTTTTTCACGATAAAAATCGCGGCGGAGCAGTCAGGATCCGCTGTGCGATATGGCAACGCCCGCCCCTAGTACGGCCATGAAAGTCAACGTCACCGCTTGGATCTGTAGGCTGAAATCAACCAACGCATGCAACCCGACCAAAAAGGAGACGCTCGCCGCGACAGCGGGAAGCGTTGCATTGCGCCGAAGGACGACTGATGCCTTCAAACACTGGACGACCAACAACACCACGCTGCCAATGAGAGCCGCGCCAAAGATGAGCCCCAGCCCTTGAAACACCTCAAGGTAGGTGTTGTGTGCCATGTCCAACGCGGGCCACATGTCAATTGAACTATCACGAAACATCGCAAAAACAGATGGAAAAGTTCCGTAGCCATAGCCGAGCAATGGCGCGCTTACGATCGACTGGACCGTGATCCGATATATGTCCAGCCGCCATGCATCTCCGAGGCCGTCAGTTTCGATGCGTCCCACTATAAGGTCGCCGAAACTGAAGAACACGGCACCAATGGCGAGGACCACGACAATGATGAACCCGGTCTCGTTCAATCCGAACCGGCGTCGTGACCGCAAAGCGATAAGGACCAGAAGCACGAGGACGCCAAGCAGCGTGGATAGGTTCCCGCCTCTGGAGCCGCTGAACAACAGCGCCGTCACAATCACAAATGCGAGCACAAGCGGAATAGCACCCTTGGTGCCCATACTTGATATAAGCAGGGCAATCTTTAGCCGCAAATTATCGCCGCCTCCGCGTAGTTCTCGACTATAAAATCTTAGGATCAAACCTAGGATCGACACGAATCCAATCCCATCATAAGTCGCATAGTTGTTTCTGTTGACGAAGGTCGACGATACAAAATGGCTGGACGTGAATAGTCCCAAGCCCGAAAGCCCGATGGCCGCGTAAGCCGCTCCAATTCCTGCGATAGACCAAAGCAGCAATCGGGCCCTCCAAGCGTCACAACAGAGTTGCAACGCCAGCCAGAATACGCTGGCAGAGGTCATCAGCCTGATGAGTGCGAGCGTTGTCAGGTCGCGATCAACGCTGATGCTTCCCCGAATGTTTCGACCCAAGGCGTCCGCTGCAAGCTGCCAAACAGGATGTTGCCATTCAACCGGTATCCATGTCGCGTTTTGGATGAAAATCCAAGCGACAACGATCGCAAACAGAATAACCGATAAGCGAATGCATCGAAGCGGCGTCGGATGAGGCAGCCGACGCACGACCAGCAAAATCTCATAGACTGCCACCATGCCTGGGAACAAGACGGCGTTGATTCCCCACGGAATAAGCCGGTCCTCTAATAGACCATGCGAAAAGACCGTGCTGTTGATTCCCCACGGGTAACCGCGATTACTGCCGATCCAGAACGGGACCCATGCCAGTCCCGTGATCAGGAAAAAGCAGAATATATCCTCGACCGTAAAAGCAGCACGGCTGCGAGATGAACGCGCAGCCGTTTCTTTGTACCCGATATTGCCGATCGCAATCACTTACTCGCCAACGACCTTCAGGACATCGGTCGGCGCCAGTCCGGATGCTACAAGTGCAGCGCGAATATTGTCGCGCTCGCTTTTGGATTTTGTCGCGAGGATCTCACGGTAGCGCAAGTCCGGTTGGTAGAAAACTCCGATCATCGATAGCGCTACGTCGCGAGTGACCGTATGCTGATCTGACAGGGGCAATTCGGTCCAGTGGTCGAGCCCGAATACGGCCCGTTGAAACATCGCTCGTCCGCTGTGAGACGCCGTCATGTAGGACATTCGCCAGGCCGCAAGCACGCTTGCCATCGGGGCACCCCGAGCCAGACGAATTTCCGCGAGATCCGGCCATTCCGTATCTGTGGGTGAAATTTCCAGAATCTGGATTATGGCAGCCTCGATTGCGGGCCTGTCATTCGGTGTCTCGGCCCGGACGTCCGCAAGCAATAGGGTTCGAACCCAGTTCGCAACACCGGATTCGTTTTTCCAATTCGCAAGAAAGGCTTTATCGTCCGCGCTGATCGGGCGTTGTCCGTCCGCTCGCGTAAGCGCATCCTGCACCCGATCAGCACTTATGTTCAACGCAACCAAGCTGACACCGCCATACGTCGTAATGACGCATGCCAGAAAGATCGTGACCGATGAGGCGATCAGCCTGAAGTTGGACAATAGCTGATGCTGGGGCCGGTTTCGAGACCGCAACTGCAGGTTCCGTTCACCTGATTGACGCAGCAAGTCTGCTGCTTGTTCTGCTTGGTTTGTGCCCCAGGTCCGCCAGCGCCTCCGGCACAGATAGCATTACCCGTAGTCGCGCCGGAGCCCAGAAATGTGCAGTGCTCAGGATCAGTGCAATGGCAATTGCAGACACTCTGCTGACTGCAACAGCCCTGTTTGATTGTTGCCGCAAACAGCTGCGTGCTGCAATTGTTGACGCTGGCGGCGTTCGGTTTCAAATGTCTCAACAAGTTTGAGTTTGCTGATGTAGCGGATCCCCTACAGAGATCTTGCGCATTCGAGCCCCCAACCGCTCCGCCGAAGAGGAGGGCAAAGCCCATGACGAACACCGCTACGCGAAATGAGCGCATAAACATCGTCTCCTTACCTCCTCAACCAATTGGGTCATCAAAACCGATTGCCGCAATTTAAGCCTACCGAATTGGGCATATTCTGTAAAGTGAGCAAAACCCGTTAAAGTGCAGCAAATCCCGTAAAGCTGGCATCCGGAATGCCCCTGTTGTCCCGTCAATCATCGCGCAACATTTGTGGCAAACACGGAAATCCGACCTATTGCCGCGTTGCTTTTAATCTTGTCTTTGATCGCCGCTAACCCAACGGCACCAACCGTCACAACATCGCCAAAAAACATAACTTGGCCTGCCATGGAGGCCCAGCGCCTTGCCGAGTTCAGCATTCTCCGCGATCGTGGCCTTGCCCTCCTCGCTCTCCATATCCTTCTATTGGCGGGCATAACGGAAGAAAAGGACCTTAAAACCTATAGGTCGCAGCAGTGTAGACGTAATTGCGCGTGGAACTACTCAGTGGCAGGTTCGAGATGATTGCCGTGTATTGATACTCCCAACTGAATGTCCAATTTCGTGACATTTCGTACCGCAGCACCGCATCGGCGAGCCAGGCATTTTCCAGCTGGGGACTGCCGATGAACTCGATATGCGACAGTCCTAAAGTGCCAAAAGTCGACCATTGGTCGGTGATGTGATAGGCGACCTGCAATGTTGGCTCGGTAATCTTTGTTGAGCTGCTCGGGGAAACAACCGCAGCCGACGGCGTCGGCAAGGTCAGTGCAAGATTGGAGACCGCTCCCGGTGTCGCTTTGTTGATGATTTCGTCGATCGCCGCCGTGAAGCTCAGTTGTGCGGTCGGATTGTACGTCAGGCGGCCGCCAAATATTTCGCCACCTGCCCGTCCTGCGACTTCGTCATTCGACCCCTGATAACCGTAATAGGCCGCCGCCGAAAATAGCGCCTCCGGGCGTGTGGCAATGCCGCCGCGCGCGCGATAAGCAATTGAATTATCACCTGGCGTGGCATTGATCTGCGCGGCATTGTGCGCGGAATAGGCGCCGTCAGAAAACAGAAAGAGCAGCGGCCCGAGCCAAGTCGCCCCATCTCCTGCGAACGTCTCCTGAGTGTAATTTGGGGTCCCTGCCACAATTTGCGTTGATTGATCTGTGTAGGTGGTCTGCGCCAGCGTTCCCGTCAGATTGACGACGCCATGATTGAAAAATTTTTGGACCGACGCCACCGCGCTCCAGGTGTCAGTCGGATTGACGGAAACATTCTGGCCCTGCACCGTTAATGTCGGATTGGGTGGACCACCGGGTGGTGGCGGCCCTGGCGAAGCCAGCGCGCCGGGAATCGCACTGACCACGCCCGAATTGGTGAGATGGGTATAATCCCCCTGAAGCTTGAAATAGAGATCCGGCAGTGGCGAATATTGTTGAGTGAAACCGCCATTGCGATCGAACGTGTTCAAATCGCTGTGCGTCGGATAAAATCGCTGATCCAAATTGCCATAAAGCGTGGTTGTGTGAATACCGTCGGTCCATGCCGCAACAAGCTTTGGTTTGTAACCGACACCACCGACCCCAATCGGACTGATCGGGGTCTGAAACAGATTATCGGTCCCGACGGCATATGCGGTGATCTCCGGATAAAACAGCCAGCCGCCATGCGACAGTACGTCAGACGGTGTGGCTAACACATTGGATTCCGGAAGTTCCGGCGGTGGCTGCTGCGCCGCCGCAACGGTGATGCATCCCAACAGAAAAGCGGTACCCAATGCCGCGTGGAGCAAGGGCAATATTCGATCTGAAATACCCCCGCGCATTGGATGTTCCAAACTACTCTTGCACCGTGAGAAAACGGTTGAAGCCGAGCAATAATGATACCGACTCTAGAAGTATCGCTCGGGAATGCGGATCTGATCTCCCGGTGCAACGGGGATTGAAGGTATCAGCGGATAGTCGTTCCACACCTCCTCTCCGGCATGTTGGATCAGAACGTGCTCACGGTTCCCACGATAAGTGAGGCCACCGGCCGCCGAGACCGCGTTGATCACATTCAGACCGTTCCGATAGTCGTATTGGCCCGGAGCTCTGACCTCTCCCATAACAAAGAACGGCCGAAGACCCGCGATATCGACGGTGACCTGCGGACTCTGCAGATACTCGCTTTTGTAGAGCCGCGTGATCTCATGTTGCAGCTCAGTGGTCGTCCGCCCCGCCGCTCTGACCGACCCAGCCAACGGCAGCGCCACATAGCCGGCCGGATTGACGTCGTAGACACCATTGAGATTTTCCTCACCGTAAACAGTGACTTTGATGCGATCGCCGACATGCAAAACCGTCGACGTGTATGCGATTGGCACCGGGTCGATTGGAACCACAACGGGCCCGAAATCGGTGTAGCACCCCGCCACCTGAAGCCCGATCAACAGAACGGCTGCCCAGGACCAATGTCTGAACATGGAAATACCCCACACCTTTTACCCCAACCCCATTTAATCGCACGAAATCAGGAATTTCATCAGGCCATATCGTTGAATCGGCCGTCTCGACTGTTGACGGCATGAGATTCACTGGGTGTGTGTTGGAATTGCCACTATTTTGCTTTTTTTCCGCTCCGGCAGTGGCTTTGGGCTCAAGCTAGCCCGCTCCTAAGGTGGCCAGCTACCGCCCTCCCCGCGGCCGTCACCCAACTACCTACGTCATCCCTGACGCTGCGCAATTCGCACAGGCCGCTTTCGGCAACGGAAGCGACCTCCGGCTCGAAGCAGCGCGTCTCCGCCACATCTGACCGGTGCTAATAACCCTTACGATTATGCTTAATGACTCTTTTCCTAGGCAGCGAATTGCGGTCACGGTCCCGGTGCAGTATACGAATTATTAATCAAGGGCAGGGGCGCTCCAGGTCCACCAAGCAAGCGCGGGCGCAACTTTTGCGGCCCGGGTCGTGCTGAAGCTGGGGAAACTAAGGGGGCGAGTAATAGTCACTTCTCGAGTCAGCGAGAGTCGTTCCGATGGCTTTGTTATTCCCTTCGTCCCGTGGCACGTTTCGCCTCCGCCTTTCTGCATCCGATGTTTGTTGGGCAGCGTTAGCTCCGGTGCTCGCCTTATATCTTCGCGACGCCTATAACTTGTCTGCCCAGGGGGCTGAAACCGCGGCCCTTTACTGTGCCCTGTCCTTCGTTTTCACAATCCTGGCCTTTCTTACATTCCGCGTCAGCGAAGGCATCTCGCGCTATTTCTCTGCGCACGATGCGATCAGCGTCCTCAAAGCAGTCGCCGCCGCTGGACTGACGACGAGCCTGATCCTTTTCACACTCACACGTCTGGAAGGTATTCCGCGAACTACTCCCATCCTCCATGCGCTCATTCTGACAGCTGGGCTACTCATCACACGCACCGTCATGGCGTTGTTTGATAAACCAGATCAAAGTGCGCACAACACGGATCCTTCGGCGGCCGAGCATATCATCATGATCGGCTCGACGTCTCTGACCTCGCTGTATATCAAATTCTTGCAAGCCCACTCGCCCGATCAGCGGCATGTCATCGCCGTCATCGACGATGACCAAAAATTGCTCGGCCGAGCAATGTGTGGAGTACCGGTCGTCGCGTCCTCAAATCAACTTGACCCAGTCATCGAAGAGTTTGCCGTCCACGGTGTTCGTACCGACCGGATTATCATTGGCGGTGATGAGCACTTGCTGTCCGCCGGTTCAATGGATCAAGTGCGCCGGATATGCCAGCAACGCGGCATAGTTTTGGATTTTGTACCAAAATTGATCGGCTTAGATCGTTTGCAAACCGTTCGGCAAAATGTCGAACTCCAAGTAATTGAGCCCTCCAGCCTACCGACCGCTTCATTGTCGAACCATTTTCGCACCAAGCGAATTATCGATTTCATCGTTGCGTTCCTGGCCATGATCGTTTTTTCGCCACTATTTTTGATGGCCTCAGTGCTGATATTGTTTGCCATAGGCTCGCCGGTCGTGTTCTGGCAAAAACGCGTCGGACGAAACGGTAGTAACTTTCTACTGTACAAATTTCGCACCTTGCGCTCGCCGTTTGATCGAGAGGGTAACCCGGCAAACGATCGCGACCGCATCCCCATTGTGGGACGATTGTTGCGCACCTCGCGCATCGATGAGCTTCCGCAATTGCTCAACGTGCTTGTCGGCGAGATGTCGTTGATTGGACCGCGTCCGCTTCTGCCCTGCGATCAACCAAAGAATTCAACCTACCGCCTCATGGTCCGACCCGGCATCACCGGCTGGGCCCAAATCAATGGTGGCAATCTCATCACCGCAGAGGAAAAGGGCGCTCTTGACGATTGGTACATTCATAATGCTTCGCTCTGGCTCGACCTGCGTATTGCGTTATTGACATTACGATTCATGTTTACCGGCGAACGTCGATCCGAAACGGCTGTCGTCGAAGCCAATTCCCTGCAACGGGCCAACGGGCATTCCAAAAGGCCAGTCGATAGACCGGCCGACAGATCCTTAGATCGAAATGGATTGCGCGAGGTCTCCGGCACGTCAAATCAAGCGGCCGCCATGGTCTCCGTCAATAGCAGGGCGAACGTTAGCCAAGCCCGGCGTTTGGGCTAAACTGCCTACGCCGCTTCGACGGCTTCATTATCCAAAACAACACGCACTTTACGGCCAAGCAGCTCGAGCAGAATGGCGACGCGCTCGCTACCGCTCATGCCTTCATAGAGGCCATAACAGTCACAAAACGCCCCGCCGACCACGCGAATCTTGTCGCCCATGGAAAACCGCGGGCGACGATCGAGCTGAATAAGTCCGTCGGCGTCCTCGCGATGCTTTAATGCATCAATGACATGCGGGGGGACCGCCGCCGGACGGTCGCCGTCACGTACAAGTTTGGTGACGCCGAAGGTCGAGTCAATCGAAAGCCAACGCTGCGTAGCAGTATCAATCGACACAAACAGGTAACCGGGAAACAGAGGCGCACGAACCTTTTCAATGCGCCGTGCGTGCCGGCGTTGCTTGAGATAGTACGGCAGATAAACGGTGAAGTCCTGGCGGCGCAAATGTGCGGAAGCCTTGGACTCGGCGTGCGGGTGAGTTTGCACGACATACCAACGCGAAGCAAAATCAACGCCCATTCTAGGTTTTGCCCTCTCGATGTCGCTGACCTCGATCCGCGTTTTGCAGCGTGCCGACAACGTCACCCGGTTTGGTTCGCAAAGCGAGTATCCCGACTCCAACCTGTACGTCAAGCCCTCTAAAATCTTGCCATCGACAATCTAAGATATTGATATAACGTCATTAATTCGTCTGTCGCGTTAATGTTGATGAGCAAAAACCGCCGCCATTTTTTCGGCCTGTCGGAGAACTGCGGATTAACCTGTTTATCCGGTGAATAAGAAGCGGCCACGGTTGCCTTCGATGACCAGACAAGTCAGACGGCCGGTAGCAAAGGCTCCAGTATCGATGTTGATGCGATTGGGCATGATCTGTGGCCATTCGTTTGGCGTATGACCATGGATGATCATTTTGCCAAAATCTTTTTTGCTGCTTAAAAATTCGTCGCGAATCCATAAAAGGTCATCCACATTCTGCCGATCAAGCGGGAGGTCCGGTCGGACACCAGCGTGGCAGAAGAAATGATCGCTATTGCTTGCATGAGTTTTCAGCGATGCCAAAAACGCTTGATGTGCCTCGGGTATTTCTAAGCTCAAGGCGCGGGCCGCTTCCTCAAAGCCTCTCCCCAGCATCAGATCCTTTGTTGGAATCCCGTAGGAGTGGAGGGTTTCGAGTCCACCCAGACGTCTCCACTGGTCTGCAACAGACGGTTCATGCAGAAATGTCTCGAAAAGCTCCTCGTGATTGCCTCTGAGTGCGACATATTGTGTTGGAAATGGATTTCGGCAGAGGCGCTCAAGTACACCGCGCGCGTCCGGTCCTCGATCTACGTAGTCACCCAATGTGATTGTCAGACACTCGCGGCGGCCATGATGCTCAATGTCGCGATTGATCTTGTCGACGATTTGATCGAGAAGATCGGAGCGGCCATGAATATCTCCAACGACGTACAGTCGTATATCGTCAGGAATTTGAAGGTTGTCCTTCATTCCATTCATATACCAATTACCATCGGCTACGTGGACGTGTTATTTGCCGCATGCTGAATTCTACGCCGCTCCGACGACGCACGCCCATTTATTCCAGCTCGGATGAATTAACTCTGCATCGAGGGCTTCGACCAGATCCAGCTAAGTTTTTGGGAGGAATAATCCAGGCGAATGATTGGCGTCGACCTGATTGCCAACCCAACCATCGGTCATTAAGTTTCCTTGACGCGCCGCGGACAGCACGATCGAGGGTGTGCTGTCGCGTCCTGTCATGTGCACACCAGCAGGGAGAGCCAAAATGGCGACCAAGCCACCGCAAGCAAATAAAGTGGGAATAAAGCCATGACGAGCGCTTCGCAAAAAATATTGCGCGTCAGCGCCTTGCTGTTGATGGTTACAACGCTTGGCTGCGCAACCGCGACTGATGCTGAGGACCGCACGGCAGCGAACTTCGCGCCAAAAGGCGAGCTTCGTGTCGCAGTCATAACCTCTATGCCGGCGCTTGTAACCCGCAACCTCGAAGGGCAACTTACCGGCGTAACAGTTGACCTTGCAAATGCATTCGCCTCGACGCTCGGTGTTCCAGTCCGCTTGGTACCTTATGAAAATATTGTGCATTACAATCAAAGCATCGGCAGGGACGAATGGGACGTCGGATTCGCACCAAGAGATCTATCGCGTACTGGACAATTAGCTTTCAGCGATCCCTTTATGGAGGTCGATAACAGCTACGTCGCCCGCTCTGGAATTATGTTGAGCACACCGGATGAAGTCGACCGCTCTGGTATCAAGGTGGCGGTCGCTCAGGGTTCGGCAATTGACGGCTTTCTCACGCGCACGCTCAAGAAAGCCCAGATCGTGCGACTTGTGGGCGGTTTTGACGCAGCGCGCGAAGCGCTCCTGTTCGATCGCGTCGATGCATACGCCGATTCCACGCAGATCGCTTACCGCCTCATGGCAGAAGTTCCGGGGGCCAAAGTTCTAGTCGCGCCGGTCAACGTCGTGCAGATGTCCATTGCCATCCCCAAGAGTAATTCAGCGGCGCTGCGCATCGTGAATGACTTCATACACGATTCCAAGCGAGACGGGGTAATTGCCGAGGCCATAAAGCGTGCCGACCTGCGCGGTGCCCGACCGGGGCGTTAACGCGGCTACGAGATCGAGGCCATGTGACTCTTGCTTCGGCAGGAGCCTGACGATTTTCGCCCGCACCGCATTGCAATCTTCAACGTGAGTAGAAATCCGGTGGCAAGACCGGGAGAGGAAACTGGTTGGTCGGCGGGGCAATTCCAGGGACCGGCACATCATCGACTTCCCGCCCGTAGATAGCGCTCGCAAAGGCACGACGCTGCGCATCGCTGAGGTCTTTAAGTCGGTCGAATAGAATACGCCGCAGCGGCGGGGCCGTCCCGGCCGCGATGTCGGCAGCGTCAGGGATAAGCCCCCATCGTACCAGGCCGACAAATTCGGATATTGCCCGCTCAGCAAGATCGCTGGTCAAAGCCGGAAACGCCGCCAACGCGATGCGACTGCGCTTTATGGCAATCCAACCCTCATACGGACCGAGGACATATGACATTCTCAAGAATGGCAAATTCCCCGGTTGCGCGCCATTGCGGGAGGTATCAAGCCAGAACCAAACGAGCCAGAGAAACGGATCGTCGGGGGCATTCCGCAATGTCTCTTGAACGGTTCGAGTCAACGACTCGCGCCTTTGCTTGATCAGTTCGGAACCGCCCGCACGAATTGCTTCGTCTGCCTGTCGCAGGCGGATCATAGCAGCTTTCCCCAGCACGGAGGATCGAAGCATCGATTCGCCGCTGGTATCAGTCCGCGCCTGAACAGCCGCCAAGACCTCAGGCTTGAACGCCTCGCCGTTTGTAATGGCTTGAGCAACGTCAACAATTGCATTTTCCGAGAAAAAGACCGGTATCACAGCAATGGCCCAAGCCATTCCCAGCACACCGATAATCGCCAAACTCAATCGCGCGACAGTGAACCTAGTTACGATCGGAGCAAGAACCATTGCGACCGCTCATGCCGTGTAGCCATAAGCCGCATAATAATCTTTCTTGTAATAATAACTCCCATAATAATCTTCGTAGCGATTGAGCACCTTGGTGTCCGCCTTATTGAGGACAACTCCAAGCAGGCGATCGCAAATCTCAGGTGCGGAGTCGAGTTGACGTTGGACCATTTTTATCCGCGTTCGGCCCCATTCCACTACGAATACATACGAATCAACAATGTTGGTGGTCGCGCGAACGTCAACGACCGGTGCAAGCGGAGGAAAGTCGATGACTATATAATCGAAAGTCTCGCGTAGTCGATCGATCAACTGACCAAATGCTTCCGATGCCAGAATCTCGCTCGAATGCGCCAAACGCGATTCAATCACCGCCGGAAGAAAAGCTAAACCGGTTTGACGGTCAAAGTGGATTGCTTGACGCAATTCACACTTGCCACCAATAACCTGGAGCAATCCTACATCTGGCTTGGACACAAGCCTGCGCGTGAGCGTCGGGTTGCGCAAGTCCCCGTCAATAAGAATTACTTTGTTGCCTCCTTGAGCAATGATTTCGGCAAAGTTAGTTGCCACCACCGATTTGCCTTCGCTGGGAAGCGACGAGGTTATGCCAATAACCTTATTTTGCTTGATTGATCTGCTGATGTCGGTTGCCACTTTAACAGCCCGGACTCCCTCGGCAAACGCTGACAATGGCTCATCAACGACATGCCGATACGGCCCAACGATGTCTCGTCTGATCTCCCTGACCGATCCACCAGATTTCGACGCTGAATTCTGGGTGCCCTGAGCCGCCGGGTCGGACAAAACAGCTTTTTTGACAATGGGCAAAATGGTAAGGCAGTTGGTCTTTAAAATTTGCTTGACCTGCTTCGGCGTACGAAAAACATTATCAATTGTATCGCGCAGATACGCTGCAGCGAAGCCCAGCATCAGGCCGAACGCGCAAGTCAAAAACAAAATTCTGGAAGTTCTAGGACTGCTGGCTCCGCCCGGCGGCGTGGCCGCAGATATGACCCGGGCCTCGGTAATCGGCAATGATTGCTGCTGCGTGATCTCCATGAACTGTTGCAGGAAACCGTCATGCGCCGAATGGTAGACCTTTGCCTTGCTCTCAAGCTCGTCCAGACCGAGCCGCTCGCGGTTGGTAAGCTGCGCCCCCGCAACCTGCTGAGCGAGACTGCCCTGGAGACTCTCTTCAGCCGCCTTGGCTATCGCATAGCTGCTTTTGTAACTCTCCGCGATCCGGTTCAACTCAGCGGTCATTGATCGGCGCAGTTCGGCCATCTGCGTCTGCAGGTTTATGACCGCAAGATGGGTCGGACCGTAGCGGGCGGCATAAAGCTGGTACCGACGATCATAATCCAGATATTGGGTGCGCAATGAACTGATGATGCTGTTGCTAAGCGAGTCTGCAACGGCAGCATCAGGAATTTCCTGTGTCATGACGACCTGGATCTGGTCGAGTCGGGCCTTTGCTTCAGCCGTGGCAGCGCGCGCTTTGGCGAGCTGAGAATTAAGGTCGTCTACCCGCTGGTCAACCAGCAATCGGCCATTATCGGTACCTCTGCTGCCGGTATCAATAATACCCTTTTGCTCTTTGAACTCGAGTACAGCACGGTCCGCGGCCATGGCTTGCAAGCGCATGTCGGCAACGCGCTCCTCCAGCCACTTCCGTGCTCTGCGAGACGATTCGAATTTGGCATCAAGCTTGTCGGTAAGGTAGGCGTCGGCAATCCCATTGGCGACCTCTGCGGCGCGACCGGGATTGAGTGACGTGTAGGAGATATCAAGCACATACGTTTCACCAACGCGCGCAATGTTCCGATGGGACAAAACGCGGCCTAGTGCGCTTGCTGTCAGAGCATCTTCCGACATCGCCCCGTGTCCAGCTCCGGACGAAAACGGCGAAAATACCAGCCCGAAGATAGCCCCTATGAAGCTTGTCTGCGAACCAACGAATTCAGGATCATCGGTAAGCTTCAATGCCTTGACGACCGACAACCCAACCCGGTCGGATTTTAAGACCTCGATCTCAGTTTCAACCTGAGCAGCATCGAGTGGCGTCTCACCAACAACTTGTTGTTGCTGCCGCAGAATCTGCATTTTGGTCGTGTCAATCAAGAACTGCGCATGCGCTGTGTATAGCTTCGGTGTGGTGAAGAGATACACGAGGGCGAACGCAATGACGCACGCCGAAATCACAGCGATGAGGGGATACTGACGCCGGATTATTCCGAACAGTTGGTCGATTAATTCCTTAACCGGCAAGGAATCGACCTGAAGCTGTGGTTCGGGGTAACGGAAGCCCGCGTCATGCGGTAACTTGTCCATCTACTCACCAACTCTCGTTATTCGCCAACTCGTCGAGCGGCGCCTGACATGCAATCACCGCGCCAAAAGCGGCAGGCGCATCAGACCGCCTTTGACCAAGGGCGTACCGCCCGCTGACAAAATGATGCCGGCGAACAGATAGCAAAGTACCTCTGCGGGCACAAAGCGCTATTTCGCCGCCGGGAAAACACTGTCGAAACAGCGTTAAGGCCCATCCCAAATGTTAGCCATCCCGTCATGGTTTATAGCCATTTTTCCGGCATAACCGCAAGAGCTGACCCGGCTTACCGGTCATTTTGCCCCGCCGTGAACGGCGAAGATCACAATTAACGTTTGCGGGTACGCGTTGCGCCTCTTCCTAATCGAACATTGGCTCTTGGCGACTGCTGAATTAGGCGATAGAGTCCGATTAGATGCGTAGAAGGCCAGTAACTTCGTCAGGAGACGAACCATGTATCGTCGGTCATTGACTTTGTTCCTCCGTTCTCTCGCGAGCCTGGTCGCGCTCGGGTACTTGGTGATCCACCCAGGTGTTTCACCAGCGAACGCCGCCCAGCTTACAACGCAACAAGTCGGTCAATTCGTCGCCGATCCGGGTGGCTTGCTCAAAACAAATCCCAATGGTGGTGGCCGGATGATTTCGCAAATACGCGATCTCATGCAATCGGACACATGTCTGCCCTCGCCAGCTGCGCCTCGCTTGGCATCATGTCAGGACGTATTGACCGCTATTATAGGGCTTTTGGCGACTGCCAATGACGCACAGAAAGCGGCTATCGGGACGGGACTAGGTGAAGCCGCTCAGGCGATGGAAACCACGAACCCCACCCTCGCAAACGACATTCAGACAGCGCTTGCTAAGAATGGGGACAAGCTTGCGCTCGAGGCCTACCAGACGACGGTTGGCAACCAGGCAATTGGAGCCGCCGGCGGCGGAGGCGCGGGCGCCGCTGCCTACCAGACTTTGACGAACACCGGAGGTGGCGGCGGTGGCGGTCTTGGTGGAACTACGTCCGCAGGTAGTTCGGGAGTTGGGCTCAGCGGGGGTACCGTTTCCGGTGGTGGCACTCCTCCTGTAGTTACGCCTGTGAGCCCCCTATAACCGGGCGGCAATGCCGCCTCGCTGGCGGCCCTGGATGCAGGGTGTCGAGTTCGCGCGCCCTGGCCGAGAGCCGGATATGGCATGCGCGCGTTGGCGGCGGAGTTCGCCATGCGCGGGATAGGCTTGGTCCGGCGCAGTTGGTCTTGATCGACCAAACGTAAGCCATACCGATTTGGCGCATTTGCTGACGCGCGCTGCGAGGACAGTGGTTGCAGGCTCGGCAAAGCCTTGACACACGCTGACCGCCCCTGGCGGCCCGCCAGTCCGCTGGTATCGCGGTACCGGTGCGTTTCCTGTTCAAGGAACGCTCTGGGCGGCTTGGGCTTGCAGGACGTTGCAGGTCAGCCTTTGCTCCCCATGAGGGGCCGGCAGTCGCATTTAGAACGTCGGTGACGAGCGTGAAGACCTGTTCGACCGTTATCCGCCTGCATGCTGACGTTGTCGCTGCACGGGCTCTTGCGGTGGCTGCTGACATTGACCCAAGGTGAACAGGATCAACGCGCAATATCCGAGCGCGAGCTTTTTGTCCGCCGCCGCCGATAGACCTTCGCATGGTCAGTGCGATGCGAAAACCATGACCGAATATACCTTGAGACGCTTGAAAGGCCGCCCTCGGCTAGCTCCACGTCCCGGGCTTCAGCGTCAACACTCTCATCCAGGAGGCTTTCGGAACTTTTAATTTTGCCACTGCGGGATCGAGACCGGCGTCGGTGAAGAGGAGGAGGCAGCGAGTTGGTATCGAGCGACTGTGCAAGACCGACGCCGACCAGAGCAAAAACAACGATCGCGTAACCCGAAACCTGTAGCGGAAAGTCGATCGACGAATGCAAAAGCGCAATGAGCGATACGGCTAGCGCAATGAGCGGCACGACGGTATCGCGTCGCGATCGGCCGGTTCCCCGAATAAGCACAACAAGCGCTGTAATCCATCCCGCCGCAATAACCAGGACAAGCGGAAGACCGAGTTCGACCGTCAATTCGAGGGGGGTGCTGTGCGCAACGTTCCATATCCCGAGGATGGAGATATCTCCGCTCCGATAGGCCGGGAAAATCGATGTAAACGTTCCCAATCCGGTGCCAAACCAAGGATAATCAGCAATTATTCGCAATGACGATTGATAGGCGGCAAGCCGTCCCACCTCGACAAGTCCGCCCGCGTCGATGCGACTTACAACATTGCCACCCAGGAGTTGCAGCAATGCCAAGGAAAAAACGCCGGCACCAACCAGCACCACAACAAGGCTCGTGACCCGCGGCAAGTCCCGGCGGAGGAACACCACGAACGCCAGCACCATCGAAAAAAGCGACACAAGAACGCCGCCGCGTGAGCCAGTCATGAACATCGCCGCGAGACAGACGAAAAACATGAAAAACCGGATGATGATTTGCTTCTGACCTCCGGCGACGGTGTTCTGCGCGAGTTTGGTCCAGACGATTGGGCCTGCCGGCAGTTGGCCGCGAACTCTTGCCAAGAACATGATCAACCAGGCGACCGCGCATGAGCCAAAGTAGGCAGCGGCGGTATTGCGGTTGATGAAGGTCGCCGTGAGACTTTCCGTATTCACCGTCTTCGTACGCCAAAGGATCGCCGTCGGATCAAATAGGAGAGCTATAATTCCATAGGCCGCATAGCCGACCCCCGCCCACACCATGACCTGAAGCGCGCGGCGGGCGCCTTCCCGGTCCGCGCCCACCATCACCCCGAGGATCAGCGCCAGCACGTTGGCCAGTTGCGCGCCGAGGGCATAAAACGGCTCGCCGCGTATTATTGAAACGGATGGCACCAACGGCTGTCCCAACAGCTCAGATGTCTTGGCCCAGATTGGATTCGGCGCCGCTATCCAGGGGTGATCAGCCAGTTGCTCGTGCAGAACAAAGCCATAGCAGGCAATGATTCCGGCAATGCCACCGAGCAATAAAAAATGACCCCGCTGCAACTGTCGCGGCGAGGCAAACAGCAATCCGAATCCCAGGAGGAAGCACCAAACCGCCACGGTTATCGGATCGCGCGAGCCGAACGGAAGCGGTGCACCACCGATAGCCAAGCAGAGAATGAAACTCGACACGCGGCCGGGTCGATTCACACTGACATAACCAGCCATCGGACCGCGTACCGCGCCGCAGGAGTTCCCTGTGCAGAATTATAGCTCTAAGCGCCGTGCCAAGCCAAACCCGCGATCCACCAAGCTCACGGCGTCACAGATATCGTTTGCCCCACTGTTGGCGATACGGCTGAAACCTTGCCCGTGACCACGCCGAACAGGCCGTATTCGTTAGACACGGTGGACATAACCGTGTTCATGAGATTGGCGACCTTGGTGATTTCGACACCTTCCGCATTGGCAACGAAGATGATGTCGCTGTTTCGCATCTGTACATTGGTGGCCAAGAAGTAGCCGCTCGGATCGTGGAAATCGACGCTGAAGATCACAGGAACGACATCGCCTTGAAGCCGCGACATATCGGCGCCAAGGAGTTCGGCTACGTGACGAGGCTCCTTTCGATAGAGGAATACCGACCCGGGATCGGCCACGCCATCATTGAGCCCGCCAGCCTTGGCAACGGCCTGCGCAAGATTGATGCGCCATGCGCCGAACGGAAATTCGCCTTGCAGGCCGGATGCACCGAACGCGATGAACTTCTGGTCCTCCTGATAGACGTAGATTCGATCGCCCGGCTGCACAAAGATATTATTGTTTGGCTCATTAACCAGATTCGCGAGTGGGACCGACCCTCGTTTCCCGTCACGCTCGAGCATCACCCAGGATTGATAGCCCTGATCCTTGATGCCGCCAGCGCGCGTGATCGCATCCGTAATGCGGTCTCTCGCGCCAAGGCTGGCAGCCGGATATCGAATAGGAGTGCCTACTTCGCCAAAGACGGTAATCAACGACGTATTTTGCTTGGCCAACGCCACGATAACTTGCGGCTCGATCGCGCGGTTTTTAATTCTTGCTACGATATCGTTCTGAATTTCAACGTTGGTTCGACCAGCCGCCCTGACGGCCCCGGCGTAAGGCACAGTCAGATAGCCATTATTGTCAACTTGTTCGTCGGGCAACTGCACAAAGTTACCCGGACGAACACCCGCCTCTGTCGGAATGAATAGGCCGCCCGCCGCGGCCTCGAAGATCGTGACTGAGACGACGTCACCGATGCCAAACTTAATATTCGGCGGCGGTTTATTGCTGCTGAAAGCGCCGGCTAGTCCGGCGGGCTCATATTGTGCGAGGATATCGACAGTCTTGGGCGTCAAGTCGACGAGCGCATAATTCACCCGCGCTCCAACCCCCGAGTACACCGAAGCCGAGTTCGGGCCGGCCGCGGGTATGAAGCTTAAGCACCCGGACGTCAGGAGTGCCGTGCCAACAACACCGATCCGGGCAATATTTGATGCACTGATTGATATCTGTGCCATTGCGCCCACCCGATCCAAACAATCCCCGTCAACGTTTACGCTACAACAGGTCAAAAGCCCTGCTAAGGCCTTCGAGGCGTTTAAAGCATAGAATTTGGGGACAAAGGAGTCCCGCAAAGCATTTAAAACAAAGCTGTTGCTGAAAAGGCACATAACAAACTTCGGCCGCCGGGATCGACTACGCGGACTTCAATTTAGATTATTTGATGGTCGATGAGATCGGATACCCGCGGGTCATTTCTCGGCGGCAACAATATATTCTTCCAGCTCGTTAATTCTCCTTACGAGCGCGGCCGCTACGATCCTCGGCCAACGGTGGCTTGACAAAATGGGGTGAAATCTTTGCCCGCCTTTCCTGGATGACGCGCTGGGTCTCCCGGCGGATTGCCCGATTCGCATAACCAGCCTGTCTTGGATCGAGCGAGGCGGCCATGGCGCAACCCGGTTTCGAGGTTCCGTGGTCACGTCCGATACCGGGTATTGATATACCGCGATCTCGACGACGCCCTCGGATGGCCGGCGAGACGCTCGCCAATGCACGTGCCGCCAAGAACAGCCGCCCTGCGTGCCGCTTGGCCGCACCAGTCGCGTTCGGCCGCCTCGCCGGCTGCCAGGACAACAACGATGCAGAGCGTCGCCTACGTCACGATTTGATCCGGTGATGCGCGGGATTTTCGGCAGCAAAGTGGCTCAGGGCCGCGCCGATTATGGCAAATCGGCAACACCCGCAGAGAATCAACTCTCTGTCCCGCGTTTTACCCCCGCTCCGCATTGTCAATGTCGCCGGGGGAAGGCACCATGAAAGGGAAAAGCGTGTCCTGTGAGGGCAGTTCAAATGAACCGAATATTGCTCATTGGCGCATTGGCGCTTGCGACCTCGGTGCCGGCTCTCGCGGCCGACTTGCCACTGCCTGCACCCGCTGCCGCTCCTGCCGCCTACGTACCGGCCCCGCCGATTCTCACCTGGACCGGCTTCTATATCGGTCTCAACGCCGGCGGCGGGTTTGGCTCCTCGCACTGGGCTACACCTGTCGGAGCGGTGACGCACTTCCAGGTCGACGGCCTCATGGCCGGCGGCCAAATTGGCGGCAATTACCAGATCGGCGAATTCGTGATCGGTGCCGAAGGCGACATCGATTGGCAGAACCTCCGCGACGCCCAGCCGGGCGGCATCTGTACCCCCGCAGTGGTTGGCGGCTGTGCCGTTGCCAGCACCTGGCTCGCCACGATCCGTGGCCGTGTCGGCTATGCACCCCAGCGCATTCTGTACTACGTCACCGGCGGCGGCGCCTTCACCAATGTCAAGCCGTCGACCGGGGCATTGCCCTACGGGGGCGGCACCGAAGCAGGCTGGACCGTTGGCGCCGGCATCGAATACGCCATGACCTATAACTGGTCGGTCAAGGCCGAGTATCTTTACGCCAGCTTCCAGAACGCGACTTGCGGTGTGGGCAGCTGCGGCGTGCTTGCCCCCGCGACTGTCAGTTTCAACGAGAACGTCGTGCGCTTGGGCGTGAACTACAAGTTCTAAGCCCGCGGGACGGCGGCCGGCTCAATCTGCTCCGCGACCAAAAGATTTAGGCATCGACCCCGACCCGGCGGATTTCGGTCAACAGGGTCGTGCGAGGGTGGCTGACGATAGCCGCAAGGATCGTCTGCAGCCGCTGCCGCCACACGACGATCCTTGCCACCCCCGCTTGTTTGCTCAACCCGGATCTCGCCGCGGGCCGCCGCCCTTGAGGCGAAGTGCTTCCAGCAGTCCAGTGGCATCGATCGTGGTCAGCGCCGTACGGCGTGACGGCTAGGAATTACCTCGAGGAAGTCTGGCTCAACCATCGGCGGGCTTGCGCGGCTCGTGCGTAGTCCCACCTCATTCAGCGTTAAGGCGGCACTTGGTCGAAACGAGGGTCAACCTGATGCTGAGTCGACTTTCCGTCGTTCTCGCAAGCGTGACCACACTGCGGTTGGGGTCATCGCGTTCTTCGTTGCGATCTTTTTGCGTGACAACTTCGTCCTTCGGAACCAATTCGCCAACGTGACGAGGCTGTGCTGCGATCTCTAATACCGAATCGCCCCGCGTAATCTTGCCATTGATGGCCAAAACCCAAATCCTCGGCAGTCCGCGATATTGATGGCATTTCCGATCGGACCAGATTTCCTCCGGCTTAGCCCCGCTGCCGGGGTCAAAGTCTGAAAATTTGCCGTCCACCACGCCGAAAAACCGGTAATCGGGCGCATAGTCTAAAACGCGCACCTGGATATCTACAGTTGCGTTGCGCGCTTCGCCGTCTTGTTTTGCGGCACTGCCACCCTGATCCGCTTCAACTGCTGCAATAATTGCGTGTCGAACGCCAGTCTCGTTAATGTTGGTGTTGAGACCTTGGCCGTTTACATCGTGGGATTGGCCAAGACACAGCGCCAAAGCCACAAATACCGACAACGGTAAAACGGCCCAGCGTTTCGTCACCGCATCATGGCGTCGCAGGATGATCACTCGGAGCTACCCAAGCGAATTGGCTCGATTGACTGACCACCAACCCAATTGGGCTGTCGCCGTGGTTCCCGCAATGCGGTCAAAACCGCCCGCCGTAGCCCCGGCCGTACCATGGTCCCGGCGTGTCAGCGCAGATCCACACCCGCTGCCACGTCGGTCCTTGAGGCGTTACCACTGGGACATACGTATAGCATTGTCCACGATAAGTGGCGTAGCCCCACGGGAACGGCCGCCCCCAAAACGATACCAATTTAACGGGGGAATTGCTCAGCGCCGTCATTGCCGCGGGAGCGATTGGCGCGGCATTAGCCGCCCCAAGACATCCGATCGCCATCAATGCGCCGACGATGACAGCGCGAAGACCCTTATGAACCATCTTGGTTCTCCATGCCCAGACACGATAAACTCAACTCCCATTTGATCATTGCAAATTGGCTGCAGCAAAACAAGACCGCGATCGCTTGCATTCCACACCGTCGGCCCAGGTCGAGCTTTTTCGTCGACGAAATGGCGCGTAGTCGCAAGATTCCGGGCGAGATTCTAGATTTCTCTTCGACCGCCGTGCCGCAAGCCGGTAGCGCTAAAGCTTTGGAATTGCTGCGGTCGATTGGCAAGTTTTGCAAGAATGACATGCTACTGGCTATTATCCTGATCGCCATCAGCCTGGTAGGACAAATGGCCCGCGCGCTGTCAAAACGTCCTTGGATTGGAGCCATTTTCGTCGCCGCGGCAGCCGTGAGCATGACCGCAATGGCGAACGCCGCAGGACCCCTAAGCGAGGAAAACTACAACCGCTGCCGAGCGATCTCCGATGATACAGCGCGGCTTCTCTGCTTTGAAAACCTAACTTCCCCCCATCCGCAAAGCGCACCCTCCCCCGGCCCGGTCGCGCCCCACGGCGGCGCGGAAGCCTCTCCTGATACTGTCCCGGGCTCGATGTCCGAACCTCAAACCGGCTCATCCAGCATCGCGGTTGCAGGTAAGTGGCGATTGGTTCGCACTCCAGACCCCCGAGCGGGACGAGACGGAAAGGACGTCGTCTCCATCATGGCGACCGCCGAACTCTCCGGCTCGGATATCGATTTCGCCGGACTCAACCTTCGTTGTGCTGATTCCGATTTCGACGTTTTGATTTTTCTGCTTAGTCCGTTGCGGCCACAGGAACAGCCTGCCATCGCCATCAATGGCAAGAGATTCCACGGCAACGTCGTTTCTCCGGGCACTGCCATCCTGTTGCCCAGAGAGGCCTCGAACCTTGCCCGAGAGCAATGGCGCTCATTGCCGAACCTGTCCATTGAAGTAGAAGATGATGGAACGAAAACTCATGGACTCATCTCCCTTGAGGGCTTCAATACCGCATTGCAATCGCTGGTGGGAAACTGCTTGGCGCGATGATACAGTATCCCAAGCCGCGTAATCGCACTCACCCAATTCAAACAGCCAAAGCAGCGTAGCCGGCGGACACAACCCGATATGCCCCTCGTATATGCAGCCTATATCGGCCTTTTGATCCTCGTCGCAGCAATCCCGGTTTCCCTGTTCTTTGATAATCTCGTTTGTGCCGGCGCAATCCAACTTTTTGCCGCGGTCAGTATGATGATCATCGCGATAGGGGTACGCACCGACGATGCGCGTCAATTTTTTAAGCTGGTTCGCATTCCAGCAGCGCTCGCGGCCATACCGCTACTCTGGATGCTCATCCAATTCCTGCCCATAGGATTCGGTGGTCTCTCTCGATCGATTTGGGACAGTGCGGCCAGTGCGCTTGAAACGTCGCGGCAATGGGCAAAAATCACCGTTGATCCGGGCTTGACGCTTATCGCTGTATCGCGTTTTGCAGCGATGGCAGGCATTGCATTCGTCGCGACCGTTGTTTCGATCGACCGTCAACGCGCGAGGAATTTGCTTTCACTGCTGGCCAGCGCTGCAGCTGTCATATCGCTGATCTTATTGGCCAACCAGCTCGGCGGATTTATCTCTAAGAACGAGTCGGGTCCTAACGGTACGCTTGCGACAATGGCGACGGCGGGCATGCTTGGCATCATCTTGTTTGCTGCCTGCATGATCATGACCTTCGAGAGATACGAAAGACGTCACGAGCCTGGCACATTCTCCGCACAGCCTCTCATTCCAATCAGTGTCACAGTCGCCGCTTTGGTAGTTTGCTCGTCCACTCTCATTGCCGGCGATACTAGTCATGCCATTTTTGCCGCTGCCTGCGGCCTAGCGACAATCGCTATTATTTATGGTGCGCGACGGCTGGGTTTTGGCCCAAGAGCCGGCCTGGCGATGGGCTCTTTGGCCGTGATCGCAATAGCGATGATCATTTGGACCAACGGCGACCACATAATAGGAGATCTATCTCTGCGATACATGACTGATGCGAACGGCCAAGCGGTGACGCTCGATAAGCGCATCATCGACGCGGTGGGGTTCACCGGCAGCGGCGCTGGCACGTTCCCGGCGGTAAGCATTATCTACGGCGCGGAGGGCTCTGCGGATGTTCGTCCCGCCACATTTGCCGCCCAAATTGCTATCGAGTTGGGGCATCCAGCACTTTGGATCATTGTTGGATTGGCCTGCACGCTTATCGTCATGTTTGCACGCAGCGCCTTCGACCGCGGCCGGGACTGTTTTTATCCTTTAGCTGGAGCGGGTGTTACAGTAGCTATGGTTCTGGATTGCTTCACCAATGCGACCCTGACCAATCCGGCAATCTCCCTTCTCGTCGCTGTCACGCTCGGGCTTGGCTTTGGTCAGAGCGTTGGCCGAAACCTTTGAGTGACACCCTGGCCTCGACGCCGTCGTCTCCCGAGACGCAGATCCTGCGCATGCAATCGTCAAAGCCATAGTTTCGAATTTGACTTGATGAGATTCACAAACACGGATAAATCGCCGAGCCAACAATGAAACGACGGCAACTTTCGCCCTGCCCCGCTAACCAGATGTCGCGATGGCGCACCAGGAATCATTCGCGTATGTTTTGGCGGTGGTTGGCGCACCGACCGCCGCAACGGCAACTTTGCGCTATCGGTCATGGCTGGTGAACCTATGACCTATTTTGCCTCTAACCGGAATGAAGCTGGCGGTGCTGCCGCGCGAGGCGCGGCGGCTTTCGTCCGCATGATCGTTGGCATATTGGCAGTATTGCTCGGCGTTCTTGCTCTATGGATTCTAATTGTGGAACTGAAGAGTCCACGACTGAGCTATTTTCCCACTAGCCCTGATGAAGCTAACGCCATGTATGCCGTTCGAGGCTCCGCCTTATCGGCCGCTGAGGTCGGCATGGTCCGGGGCGATCTCTGGACTGCTGCGGCTATTGCATCGGCTGCGCCGTTATTGTTTGGAGCGACGGGCAATTCGCCTGAACAAGCATCGCAGGCCGTCGAAAGCATGCGCGCGATCGCGGATCGCGCGGCGAGATTATCGCCACACGATTCTCGCATTTGGCTCGTGTTAGCGGGTCTCGATTTCCGCGTCGACGGGAACGATCCCAGGGGAACTGAAACGCTCAAATTGTCTTACTATACAGGGCCTAACGAAATCTCTCTGGCGCCGCTGCGTTTACTGCTGGCCGTTAGATCCAAGGCAATTTTGGATGACGAGGTCCAGAGCCTGGTGCCGCTGGACATACAGCGAATTATTATGCAGCGGCCAGACCTCAAGCCGGCGATCGCACTGGCCTATAAAAACGCCCTGCCCAAAGGGCGCGAAATCATCGAAGCCGCATTGAAAAAATCTGACCCAAGTTTCTTGGCAGCGATCGTTATTTCCTATCGGGGCCGAATTCCTGACTGACACCCTTCGGACGCGTAGCATCCCGCGATAAGTCAAAGTTTGCCGCACGCGGCTTCGGTGGAAACACCCCCAAGGGATTCAACAGGTGGCCGGCCGGTCTCGCCGGCGAAAGGCGCGCCAGTTCCCAGGGCGCTAACCGCTGCATGCAAAATGATTGCCTATTGAAATTTTTCAGAATGTGCCGTCGGCCACCATTGCGGACTTACCGGACTCATCGTGGTGCCGGCTCGCGAGCATGGCCCATTTGAGAACAATTCCGGCCACGTAGCCAAGCTGCAAGACGACCGCAACCTGCGCCATTTGCAACGCGATCGAAGTGCCGGAGCTCGCGGTCACCACTCCGTTCACTAACGCCACCATCCATCCGAACATGATAGCAGGCAAAAGAATGATCACATTGAAGCGGAAGGCCAGCACTATTCCCCCGAGCGATCCCAGTATGGCTAGCATCATCTTGGCTCGTCAGCGTGATTGTTCGACAAGCATCCTCTCGAGTTACTAACAACCTCTGAATCTATTTGCTGCGTTGCGGTATAAAGTCGACCAACCAGACGAATCAGATACTTACTTTAGCAAAACGCGGCTGATCGTCTGTTGCTGTCAAAACCCGCACAGCCGATGAGAAGTCGATCGAGCACGCACGCCGAGTGCTCGCGATCAAGAGATTAGGATGGATCGGCTTGCCCGGAAGCTCTGACCCTGGCTCTGGCCCTGGCAGTGACGTTCACGATGGTCGACCAAATCTGTGGGTTGCCGGGCGATTGAACGCGAACCCACTGGTAAGGGGTCTGCGACCAGATGCGAATATTGGGGTTGAGGCTATCTGCGACGAAGTCTCCGTCGCTGGTCCGAATCACGAGTACGAGGTGATGCTCTCCCCAAGTGGTCACAACTTCGGACAGCAACAAATCCTGTTCCGGCCAGCCGAGAGCGAGCAACTCGTGACGTTTGGTAACCGCGTAATCATGGCATTCACCAGCCCTCGGCGAGATCAACCACACTTCGCCGGCAAGACCCTTTGTGTTGGGCTGCGGAATAATGGCGCGATTGACCGCGGCGTTGACGCGCTCAAGCTCGGCCCACTTGCTCGATGTGAGCGTCACTGTGCTGTCGACTGAAGCAGTCTTGTCGACCTTACAGTCGTCTCGATATCTCAGACAAAAAAACGTATGCGACATCGGGGCAAGCGCGGGCGCATCGAACTGGATGCGTGAAATCGACAATCCCAATTGACGCGACGGCGATCGGTCCGTGTCTCGCGGTGGCTCCAGAGAGGCGTAACGCTTCGGCGCCCGGCCAAGACCCCGCGCAGGGGCCGACGCCTCGCGTGGCTCCGGCTGCTCAACCGATACCGGTAGCGGCGATCCGGTTGACGAAGAGGCCGCGTTTGCGTTGTCGGAAGACGTGACCGGGGGTGGATCCATTTTTGGAGGCGAATAGCTAAACGTTATCTGTTGCTGCAGCTCCACGAAGGCAACCGGATCATAAGATTGCAACAGATCGGAGGACTCGAACTGCTGCGAATCCGTGGCGACGGCCGTACCATCAGACTTGGATTGCAGCGGCTCCGTAAAGGGGCGGATGTCAGCGGACTTTGATTGCTGCAGCTCTTTGTCGGTGACGGCCTGTGGCAGAAAGTTTGCTCTGGCAACCTGCTGGATGGTGGTTGCCGTCACTGTAATCATAACTGCCGCCGCGATGGTTTTTATTGCTTGACGCACAGTAATTCTTCCCACTATTAGCAACTGGGGAAGAAATACATGAGATAGCTTGAAGTCTTGTTTGGTTTTACCGTTCGATTATTTTCAAATACTTCCGATTCTCACCGCCATTTGTTAACCATCGAAGAAAGCCCTAGATTAACCGTCACTCCGTTGGCCCGAGTTGGAGCACAGCTTACCCGTGGGACTGTCAGTTTTGCGACGCAAGCAACCTCCATCACGTTTGCCGGAGGGGGTACGCATCTATGCAATTGGCGACGTACATGGCCGCGCTGATCTGCTTGACCAGGTATTAACACGGATCGACGGGCACCTCGCCGCGCATCCTGTTGACCGCCCTATTCAAGTGCTTGTCGGCGACTACATTGATCGCGGGCCAAATTCCCGCGAGGTTCTCGACCGCCTGATCGAACGTGCCGGGTCGAGCAAAATGGTCTTACTCAAAGGCAACCATGAAACCTTTGTTCTAGAATTTCTGCGCGATCCGTCGATGCTTCAGTCATGGGGCCAGATGGGTGGTCTCGAAACTTTGATGTCTTATGGAGTAACTCCATCCCTCGATGCTGACGCCCAGACACAAAAGGAGCTCGCGATTGCGTTGCAAGCGACCTTGCCGAAATCTCATCTCACCCTTCTTGAAGGGCTGCGATCATCATTCAGTTGTGGCGGGTTTTTCTTTGCCCATGCAGGGGTGAGACCGGGCGTTCCACTTGCCGAACAACGCGACGCAGATCTGCTGTGGATACGCGACGAATTTCTCCGTTATGAAGGAAAGTTCGACAAAATCATCGTGCACGGCCATACGCCTGTGCGTGTAGTCGATATGCGGCCCAACCGGATCAACATCGACACCGGTGCCTATGCGACCGGTAAACTCACCTGCATTGTCATTGAGCGTAACGAGGTTGAGGTTCTCTAGCACCCAACTCTGAAGTTTATTCTTCGCAAGAGGTTTTATTGCAAGTGGGGGACATCGGCCGACTGCGCCGGATCGCCTTTCCTTGGTGTCGCTCGAGAGTTGAAATCTCGGCACTTTTATCACCGGCAGCGCAGCAATTCGGTCGCATTCGGAGCGAAGCGGACATTAAGCCGGATTTTCGAGTGCGCATCCCTATGAGGTTGTCGCGCTCCGGCCGACATGTCGCATGGCGTTCCTACGTCACCGACCTCATCATCTTAAAGTCTCTATAGTCCGACAAGCGTTGCGGAATGAGAGCGAGACTGCGCGCTTACGGTCGACCACAATCTTGGATCGTCGGGAGTTTCCATCCGCAGCCATCGATAGGGCGTCAGTCCGACCGGCCGAAGATTGTCGTTGAGGTTATCGAGCACCAGGTTGACGACTTTTGCGGTATCGGGATCCTTCATGCCAATGACGAGGACGAGATGATGTTCCCCGGAAGGGATCACGACTTCGGAGAGCAACAGCGCGCGCGACGGCCAACCTCGTGCCAATAATTCATGGCGCTTTGTGACCGCATAGTCATGACACTCGCCAGCCCGCGGAGAGATGATCCACTTTTCGGTCGCGATACCTCCCAAGTTGGGTTGGGACGCAATCTCGCGATTGACTTGTCGATTGACGCTGTTGAGCTCGTTGAGTCGCTCGACCGTCATTGCGATGTTGGGTTTGTCGACTCCGCTAACCTCGCAGTCTTTCTTATAGCGCAGACAAAACATCGTATGCGCCATTGGAGGAAGCGCCGGTTTTTCGAAGATGATCCGATTGGCTTGAGTCCCCAGCGCCCGTGGATAGCTGAAAAACGCCGCTTGCGAAGCTGAAGTCCAGCATGTGGCGACCGTCAGTGCGGCGACCGCTAGAACTTTTGCTGCTTGACGCATGTTGTTTCCTGTCCAATCTGTTGAACGAGAAATACATGCAAAATTCTGCGATTCCGTTTGTGAAAATGACCCGTTTCAACTCAATTGATATTCGAGCAAACATCATCGGCAACTGCCGGCTTCGGACTGCATAAGCAGTAATGCTTAGCTGTTACTACGCACATGAAACCTGCTATTCAAAAATTTTCGCAATTAATTTTGTGGAAGGCAAACTGCGGCAAAATCTAGGTCTCGTTGCGACCTTGCGCACAAAAGCTAACTACAATGATCTAACATCAAACTATCGTACGCCAAACTCGCAATGAGTTTTCCCTTGCCAACGACGATCGGGTTATCCGCAATGACCAGAACCTCCGCTGCTACCACTCAAGACCGTCCAATTGTCGTGGTCGACGACGATGACGACATGCGGGAGATACTAACGCTAATTCTGTCCACGGAAGGCTATCCGATTGCTACCTTCGCGGATGGCGAGGCGTTTCTCAGAAAGGCAGACGCGAGTCTGCCCATCTGCGTCTTTCTAGACATCGTCATGCCCGGTCGTTCAGGCCTCCATATTCTGAAAGAGCTCAATGCGCGGCGCTATGAGGCTCCTGTTTTCATAATGTCGGCTCGGAATGAAACGCCAACGGTCGTTGAGGTTCTCAAAAGTGGCGCACAAGATTTTTTGCATAAGCCGTTCGACCCCTACGCTGCGGTACAGAGGGTCCGCGACGCCATAGAACTTTGGACTAGCCGTAACGAGAAGAAAAGCACTTCAGGCCTTATAAGAACGGAATTTCCAGGCAACGTTCGTCTGACGCGGCGCGAAGCGGAAGTGCTTGCAGGATTGATCAGTGGTGCCTCCCGAGACGAGATTGCAAGGTTTCTCGCTGTCGGAAAGCGAAGCGTCGATAACTTAATTTACGACATCATGCGCAAATTCAAGGCAAAGAAAGCGATCGATTTGGTACGCATTGCTATGAGCTCGTGAGGTTGTTGAGCCGCAGGACTATCGCTGCGACATTTCCGGATGAGTGGATGCTGTCGAAGGGCCCCTGATATTGGGCGAACAGTGATTCCGTAAGCTGGTTCAACGGCGGAGGTTTGCCACGATGGGTCGATATGCACCGAATTCTGAAAGATTAGGGCCTCGCTTCCAAAAGGAAGGTTGGGGTGGCGTCTAGCGGAGCTGCAATCATTACCGTGTACATCCGCGCCAGTCCCCACCTCTGTGCGCGCAACCTGGTCAAACGGTGCTTCAATAGGATCAAACAACATAGGTAGATTGCGCGCTACGACAAACTCGCGGTCAACTACCTCGCTTTCGTTGATACACGCGCTGCGAACCGAGCCGGACGGGTGCTGCAACGGTTTGTTGGGTTCCGTTCGAATTCGCGAGCCCGCGACGGTTATTCACTTACACCTAGGATTTTCTGCACATCCGGACTCTGTAGCAGCTCTTCAAAATAAGCGATCGTTTTCGTAAGCCCCTCCTTGAGCGGCGTACGCGGTTCCCAATTCAGCTTTTGCTGCGCTTTGGAAATATCCGGCTGCCGTTGTCGCGGATCGTCTTGCGGTAAAGGTCGATGCACCACCTTAGATCTGGAGCCGGTGAGCTCAAGTACCGCAGTGGCAAGTTCAAGCATCGTGAACTCTTTCGGATTTCCCAAATTAATCGGTCCGATCAAGTCGTCCTGGCTCTTCATGAGACTGATCAGGCCGTCGACCAGATCATCAACATAGCAGAACGATCGAGTCTGCGTGCCCTCGCCATAGATCGTTATGTCACGGTTAAGCAGCGCCTGAACGATGAAGTTTGAAACCACCCGGCCATCATTCGGATGCATGCGCGGACCATAGGTGTTGAAGATGCGCGCCACTTTGATGCGCAGCTTGTGTTGACGCCAATAGTCGAAGAATAGCGTCTCAGCACACCGTTTTCCCTCATCGTAACAGGACCGTATCCCAATTGGGTTGACGTTACCCCAATAGTTCTCCGTTTGAGGGTGGATTGTGGGATCGCCGTAAACTTCCGACGTCGATGCTTGAAGAATCTTCGCCCGCAAACGCTTGGCGAGCCCCAACATATTGATTGCGCCATGCACGCTGGTCTTGGTCGTCTGAACTGGGTCGTGCTGGTAGTGTATTGGAGAGGCCGGGCACGCCAAATTATAGATCTGGTCGACCTCAACATAGAGTGGAAACGTGACGTCGTGTCGGATCAGTTCGAAATTGTTGTGACCGAGAAGGCCTTCGATGTTGCGCTTGGCACCGGTAAAGAAATTATCGAGGCAAAGTACGTCCACACCACTGGCCAGCAATCGCTCGCATAAATGCGAACCGAGAAACCCCGATCCTCCGGTCACCAAAACGCGCTGCTGAAGATGCATTGTAGCTCCCGTCTATTTCGTCACGTCATACCTGAGTGGTATCGGATTCGGCAAATCTACGGGTGTCCGCGTAGTGCCGAATAATCGTCATACGGTCCGTCATTTCGCCGGGCCCGCCCACCAACCCCTGCTCGTCTATTCTGTCACATTCTACAGCGCTGCGCCCTCGATGACGTAGTACCTCATCGGCTGGTTAATAAGGCTGGCCCGCTCAATTCTTGACGCTTGGGGCGAGGGACTGATTACTGCAGGGGCCCGCTTCCTCTGACGCTTGCAAATGATCCAGTTGACCAAGCAAATTTTGCCATCGAACGAACCCCTTCTGCCTGGTAAAATTT
>Ga0307476_10000389_pt1 | contig 35796 bp, 32 predicted proteins | sample atmos_gasesECM2C_2_FD_203314 | JGI IMG/M metagenome (GOLD analysis project Ga0307476, IMG submission 203314) | Hardwood forest soil microbial communities from Morgan-Monroe State Forest, Indiana, United States - atmos_gasesECM2C_05 | ecosystem: Environmental > Terrestrial > Soil > Temperate... | reverse complement strand
CGTAAGGTCAAACTGAGACACTACCGTTATCCCTGATCACGAGGATTTGTTCTTGTTTTGTTCACCCGAAGAGATTAGCCTATAGCCATGAGTTCGATGTCCGCCTTGAAACGCCCGCCGGCGCCGCTGCCCTCCGCGCCGGCGGGCGAGCCGGGAAGTCTGGTCGACCGTAAGCGCCGCCGCGGCCGCGGCACCTTGTCGAACGCCTCGGGCCGCTACGAGCCGCAGGCGCGGGTTGCCTTCGACGACGGCTGGCAGGGGCTTGAGGATCTGCCGCCGTTCAAGACCACGGTGACGGCGGATACGACGCGCAAGATCATCACCCGCAACGATTCGCCGGATATTTCCTTCGATCGCTCGATCAATCCGTATCGCGGCTGCGAGCACGGCTGCGTCTATTGTTTCGCGCGGCCGACCCACGCCTATCTCGGCCTGTCGCCGGGGCTGGATTTCGAATCAAAGCTGTTCATGAAGCCGAACGCGCCGGAATTGCTGGAGCGCGAATTGTCGGCGCCCGGGTACATGCCAAAGGTCATCGCCATCGGCACCAATACCGATCCGTATCAGCCGATCGAGCGGCGCTACAAGATCATGCGCCGCATCCTCGAAGTCTTGGACAGCGCCGGCCATCCTGTCGGCATCGTGACCAAATCGGCGCTGGTGCTGCGCGATCTCGATATCCTGGCGCGCATGGCCAAGCGCGATCTGGTCAAGGTCGCGCTTTCGGTCACCACGCTCGATCCGCAATTGGCGCGCACCATGGAGCCGCGCGCCGCGACCCCGCCGCGGCGGCTCGACGCGTTGCGGCAATTGGTCAAGGCCGGCGTGCCGGCGACCGTGATGGTGGCGCCGGTCATTCCGGCGCTCAACGATGACGAGATCGAGCGGATCCTCGAAGCGGTGGCGGCGGCCGGCGTGCGCCATGCCGGCTATGTGCTGCTGCGGCTGCCGCTCGAAGTGCGCGATCTGTTCCGCGAATGGCTGATGACGAATTTCCCCGACCGCTACCGCCACGTCTTCAAGCTCATCCGCGATATGCGCGGCGGCAAGGATTACGATTCCACCTTCGGCCAGCGCCAGACCGGAACCGGCCCGATCGCCTGGATGATCGGCCGCCGTTTCGAAGTCGCCTGCGAAAGGCTCGGCTTCAACGCGGCCAAGCACAAGATTACCACCGAGCATTTCCGCCCGCCGCGGCCGGGCGCGAAACAGCTCGATTTGTTCTAATAATAATCCCCGCAATTCTTCGCGATTGACGTTCGCGTTGCGGATCGCGTGGCGGCGTGGTCATCATGGCGGCCATGAGTCGCAATGGAACGGCACGCCTGCCGCTCGACGAAGAGATCGCGCGGCCGACTTTCCGCCGCGAGCGCGCGGCCCTCAAGCGCGGGGTGTGGCCGGTCGCCGGCTGCGACGAGGCTGGCCGCGGCCCGCTCGCCGGGCCGGTGGTCGCCGCCGCGGTCATCCTCGATCCCGACGATGTGCCGCGCGGGCTCGACGACTCCAAACGGCTGACGCCGGAACGGCGCGAGGTGCTCTATGCGCGCATCTGCGCGCGCGCCCATGTCGCGGTGGCGCTGGCGCCGCCGTGGCGCATCGACCGCGACAATATCTTGCGCGCCTCATTGTGGGCGCTAGCGCGCGCGGTGCTGGCGCTGCCGGTGAAACCGCGCCTGGTTTTCATCGACGGCCGCGACCGCATCGATGTCGCTTGCGATTGCGAGGCGGTGATCGGCGGCGACGGCCTCGTCGCCTCGATCGCGGCGGCCTCGATCGTCGCCAAGGTGACGCGCGACCGCCTGATGGCCGTCATGGGCGCGGCGCATCCCGGCTACGGCTTTGAGCGCCACAAAGGCTACAGCGTGCCGGAACATTGCTCAGCGCTCGACCGCCTCGGGCCGACGGTGCATCACCGCCGCTCGTTCTCGCCGGTGGCGCTGGCGCTCGATGCGTCGACTGCCGACGCCGATGACGCCGCTCCCGGCGTATTGCCTCTCTGACAGGCCCGCCGTATAGCCACGCCGTCAGCGTATCGCGCAGGGCCCGATGTTCTACGTTCCGCTTTACATTGAGGCGTTGCGCTCGCGTCCGAGCCTGCTGTTCTGGGCGGCGGCGCTGGCGCAAGCGATCATTTGGATCGTGGTGCCGATGGTGTTTTATGCGGCGCCGCCCGGCGATCTGCCGCAACTGCTCGCTATCGGTCACGAATTCCAGCTCCGCGGCGACCTCGGCCCGCCGTTGGCCTATTGGCTGGCCGAGATCGCGTTTCGTCTCGCCGGCCTGTTCGGCGTCTATGCGCTGGCGCAGATTTGCGTGGTCACGACCTATTGGTGCGTGTTTGCGCTGGGCAGCGCCATCGTCGGGCCCGCGCATGCCGCCATGGCGGTGCTGCTCATGGTCGGCATTTCGCTGTTCACGGTGCCGTCGCCGGATTTCGGCCCGGCGATTCTCGCCATGGCGTTGTGGGCAGTCGTGCTGCTGCATTACTGGCGTGCGGTCGGGCAGGGCCGGCGCCGCTCGTGGTACGCGCTCGGCATCGCCGCGGCGCTGCTTTTGCTCACCAGCAATGCCGCGCTGATCCTGCTCGGCGCGCTGGCGCTGTTTACCGCCGCGACCGAACGCGGCCGCGCCGCGCTCAATGCCAACGAACCCTGGATCGTGATGATCGCGCTCGCGGTCTTCCTGTTCGTGCACCTGCTCTGGCTGCAAGGCACCGCCAACAGCGTATCGCCGATGCTGGCGCGGTTGCGCGAGGCCACCGCCTCAAGCCAGAACACGACGGCGTGGCTGCGGCTTCTGAGCGTGATCGTGCTGGCCCATGCCGGTCTCGCCATCCTCGTCGTCTTGGCCAGCGGCTGGCCGCGCACCGGCGACGCTCCGGCGCCGGCTATCGCGCGGGTGCCGATCGATCCCGCGGCCGTGACCTTCGTCAAAGTGTTCGCGCTGGTGCCGGCTCTGCTGGCGACGATCATTGCGGTGCTGTTCGGTCGCGCGCTGCCGATCGGCGGCGCCGCGCCGCTGGTCGTGCTGTCCGGGCTCGCTGTGATCATGGCCGCCGGCGACAGCGTCGCGCTGTTTCATCAGCGCATCCTCGGTTACGCCTGGGCTGGCCTGTTGGTGGTGCCGGCGCTGTTCGTGCCGGTGGTGATGGTGCTGTTGCCGTGGGCGGCCGGCACCGACCTGAGGATCGAGCAGCCGGCCAACGCCATGGGGCGTTTCTTTGCCGACAGTTTCGAGCGCCGCACCGGACGGCCGCTCGCCGTGGTCACCGGCGACCTCGGCACCGCGACGCTGATTGCGCTCGCCGCGCCGAGCCGACCCAGCGTTTATTTCGACGCCGATCCGGCGCGCTCGCCGTGGGTGACGCCGGACGACATCCGCAACAAAGGCGCCGTCGTGGTCTGGCTCACCGCCGACACGACGCCGACGCCGCCGGCCGAAATCAAGGCGCGATTCCCCGATCTGATCCCCGAAGTGCCGCGCACGTTCCTCCGCCCGGTGCAGGGCAGGCTGCCGCCGTTGCGCGTCGGCTGGGGCGTGATCCGGCCCGGCAGCGTGGCGGCGGCGCGCTAAAGCGCGCGGAATGTCTTATGATGTCGTTACGAAGGAGTTCAGTGCCATGAATGCCAGCGCATTTTCGTCTTGGCAATTTTGGGCGGTGCTGTCGGCGGTGTTCGCCGCACTGACGGCGATCTTCGCAAAGGTCGGCGTCGAGAACGTCAACTCCGATCTCGCGACCTTCATCCGCACCATCGTGGTGGTCTGCATCTTGGCATTGATTGTTTTCGCCACGCGGCAATTCCAGAACCCGGCGGAAATCTCCGGCCGCACCTATTTGTTCCTGCTGCTGTCGGGACTCGGCACCGGCGCGTCGTGGCTGTGCTATTTCCGCGCGCTGAAACTCGGCAATGCGGCGCAGGTGGCGCCGATCGACAAATTGAGCGTCGTATTGGTCGCGATTTTCGGCGTGCTGTTTCTAGGCGAGAAACTTTCCGCGGTGAACTGGCTCGGCGTCGCGCTGGTCGCGGCCGGTGCGATCCTCGTCGCGGTGCGCTGAGCGCGCCGAACCCGCCTGCCCAGGAGCGGATCGCTATTTCACGAACAGCCTGATCTCTTCGATCACGCGTTCCGATGCCGGGTCGTTTTCAAGAAGAATGTGGTTTTGCCCCTGCAATGGCACGAACCTTGCGCCCGGAATCTCGGCTGCCAGTTCACGTCCGGCCTCGAACGGCTGCACTTGATCGCCGCGCACATGCATGACGAGCGTAGGCACGGTCACTTTGGGCAACAAATCGGTCACGTCGAGGCTGCGCGTCGTCTCGAAATAACGGTAGGCGCATTCTGGGCTGGTCGTCGTGCGTTGCCGCTCGGCGAACTTTTCCAGCTGCTCCTTGGTGCCGCCGGGCATGAACAATGACGAGAACAGCTGACGGAATACCGGGCTATCGTCACCCCAGCCGGTGCGGATCAAAGTCCCGAGCGCCTTGGCTTTTTGCAGTTCCAGCTCAGTTTTCGCCCGCTTATATGCGCCGCGCGCGAAGCCGCCATAAAGGATGAGGTGAGAAACCCGTTCCGGATGCCGCACCGCGAACGCAATGGAGATGGCGCAGCCCTGCGACATCGCGAGCAGGGGGAAACGATCCAATCCCGCGGCATCGACGACAGTTTCCAGATCGGTAACCCAGGCGTCGAGCGAGATATCCTCGACGTCCCAATCGGACAGCCCGTTGCCGCGTGCGTCGTAGCGCAGCAGCGTGAAGTCGCGGGCGAGCGCGACGAACAGATGGCGATTTATCGAACTCGACCAATCGTATTCGACGTGATTCATCCAGTTCGCCGTCTTCACCAGAGGCGGCCCGCGGCCGGCAGCCGCGTAGGCAAGCCGCACGCCGTCGGCCGCCCGGCAGTAATTGACCTTAAGCTCCATCTTGCCCGGATCGTCGGCTGTGCCTGCCTCGCCGATGTCGACGCCATAGATCTCGACCGGCTTTGCGATGTTCTTGAGCGTCTGCGCACCGAGCGCGCGAAAGGAAAGCGGCAGCTTGCCGTCCACCTGGTCGTAGACCTGGCCGGAAATGCAGATGCCGCCGATCTCGGCGAGACCTTCAAGGCGGGCAGCGATATTCACGCCGTCGCCGTAGATATCGTCGGCATCGGTTATGACGTCGCCGAGATGGATGCCGATGCGGAGCAACATGCGCCGCGCTTCGGGCTTGCCGCGATTGCGTTGTGCCATTTCGCGTTGGACTTCGGCCCCGCATTCGACCGCCGCCACGACGCTGGTGAATTCGGCCAATATCCCATCGCCCATGAGTTTGACGATGCGGCCACCATATTTGGCGACCGCGGGCTCGATCAGCTCGGAACGATGGGTCTTGAGATCAGCCAGCGTGCCGGCTTCATCCTGGCTCATCAGCCGGCTGTAGCCGGCGACGTCGGCAGCCAGTATCGCAGCCAAACGGCGAACCATGGGCCAGCCTCGACAATCTTTGCATGCTTGCCGGCGGCATGCGCCTTGGGATCAGATCGGCAGGCGTATCAGCATGGCATGACCGCTCGGGCACACTCAACCGGCCAACGCCTTCTTGATCGCCAGAAAATCGCGCCACGACAATCGCTTCTGCAGCGGGCTGCGCAGCAGGAAGGCGGGGTGGAAGGTCGCCATGGCGCGAATTTCGCGCGTGCCGGTGTCGAACGGCAGCCAGCGCCCGCGCATGCGAGTGATGCCGTCCTTGGTGCCGAGCAGTGTCTGCATCGACGGCCCGCCGAGGCAGACCAGAATATCGGGATCGGCCAGCTCGATCTGGCGGCGGATGAAGGGCAGGCAGGTCGCGGTCTCCTGCGGCGTCGGCGTGCGGTTGCCGGGCGGCCGCCATGGCACGACGTTGGCGATGTACACTTTGCCGCGATCGAGCCCGATCGCCTCGATCATGCGGTCGAGCAATTTGCCGGAGCGGCCGACGAACGGACGGCCGGAAATATCCTCCTCGTGGCCGGGCGCCTCGCCGACAATCATGACGCGGCCTTCCGGATTGCCGTCGGCGAACACCAGTTGCGTGGCGGTGTTGCGCAGCGCGCAGCCTTCGAAGCTTTCGAGGAGCTTGCGCAATTCGTCGAGGTTCGCGGCGGTGCGGGCGGCTTCGCGCGCCGCCATGATGGCGGCGTCGGGCGTGGCGAGTGCCTTACCCTCCCCTGCAGGGGGAGAGCCGAGCCGCGACACTGTGCGCTGGTTACTTCCCCCCACACGGACAGTTTCGCCGTCTGGCTTCCCCCCCGCAGGGGGAGGTGCGGCCGTCACTTCGTCGGCCATGCGGTCGACCGCCTCCTCGCCGAGGAGCGAGTCGGCTCCGGCCTCGACATAGAAGGCGAGCAAGTCGCGGGCGTCTTTGGGATTGGAACTCATTGGCGGTGAAGACTCTTGAGCGGCAAGAACGCGTGGGCGGCAAGAACGCGTGGGCGAGGGCTTAAGTCTATGCCTGCGCGGCAAAGCGTGGAACATTTGTCCGGCCGCGAAGTCGAAAACTCGGAGGCCCGGGACGATGTCGCCGTACAAGGTCATGGTCGACGACAATTTCCATTACATGGCGGAGGACGAACGCTGGGAATATGGGACTTTTGCCAGTGCCGAAGAAGCCCTCGACGCCTGCCGCCGGCTGGTCGATGAGGCGTTAATGGACGAGTATCGCGACGGCGCCACCGCGGAGCAGCTATTCGTGCGCTATACCTCGTTCGGCGACGATCCATTCGTCGTGGCGATCGATGACGCCGAGAAGGTCGAGTTCTCGGCTTCAGCCTATGCCGAACAGCGTGCGGCCGAGCTCACCATGGCCGGGCCGGTGGGCGTGGAGCGCCGCCGGGCCGTGCTCGCCGGCAAACGCCGGCCGCATCAGCGCTGACGATTGTCAGCGCGCGCATTTCGTGAAAAATCATCGGCGGTTGTCCGGGGGAGCGAGCAAGCCATGAGCACACCGGAGCTTCCGGCCCGGGAGGCGATGGAATTCGACACCGTCATTGTCGGCGCCGGGCCGGCCGGCCTTGCCGCCGCGATCCGGCTCAAGCAGTTGGCGCCGGACAGCACCGTGGTCGTTGTGGAGAAGGGCTCCGAGGTCGGCGCTCACATCCTGTCCGGCGCCGTCATCGATCCGATCGGGCTCGATCGGCTCATTCCGCAATGGCGCGGCGAAGACACGCCGATCAAGACCGCGGTGACCGCGGATCATTTCTATGCGCTCGGGCCGTCCGGCGCACTACGGCTGCCGAATTTTCTGCTGCCGCCGCTGATGAGCAATCACGGCAATTTCATCGTCTCGCTCGGCGACGTCTGCCGCTATCTGGCGAAGAAGGCCGAAGCGCTCGGCGTTGAGATCTATCCGGGCTTTGCCGCTACCGAAGTGCTGTTCGAGAACGGCGCGGTCGCCGGCATCGCCACCGGCGACATGGGTGTCGGCAAGGACGGGCACCATAAGGCAAGCTTCACCCGCGGCATGGAATTGCGCGGTAAATACACTTTGTTCGCCGAAGGCGCGCGCGGCAGCCTGACCAAGGCGTTGATCGAGCGCTTCGCGCTGGCCCAAGACCGGCAGCCGCAGAAATTCGGCATCGGCTTGAAGGAGCTGTGGCAGGTCGCACCGGAAAAGCATCGCCGCGGCCTGGTCCAGCATACGATGGGCTGGCCGCTCGACAACCGCACCGGCGGCGGCTCGTTCCTCTATCACTTCGACGACAATCTGGTGTCGGTCGGCTTCGTCGTGCACTTGAACTACCAAAATCCCTATCTGTCGCCGTTCGAGGAATTCCAGCGCTTCAAGACCCATCCGCTGATCCGCGACACGTTTACGGGGGGCAAGCGCATCAGCTATGGCGCCCGCGCCATCACCGAGGGCGGATACCAGTCGGTGCCAAAACTTTCATTTCCCGGCGGCGCGCTGGTCGGCTGTGCAGCGGGCTTCGTCAACGTGCCGCGCATCAAGGGCAGCCACAACGCCATGCTGTCGGGCATGCTCGCGGCCGAGCACGTCGCCGCGGCGCTGGCGCAGGGCCGCGCCAATGACGAGCTTGCCGGTTACGAATCGGCGTGGCGCTCTTCGCCGGTGGGGCGCGATCTGTGGCGGGTGCGCAACGCCAAGCCGTTGTGGTCAAAACTCGGCACCGTGGCCGGCGTCGCGCTGGGCGGCCTCGACATGTGGACCAACACGCTGGGATTCTCGCTGTTCGGCACGCTCAAGCACGGCAAAGCCGATTTCGCGACGCTCAAGCCCGCAGCGCTTTGCCGGCCGATCGCCTATCAAAAACCCGACGGCAAGCTGACCTTCGACCGGCTGTCTTCGGTCTATTTGTCGAACACCAACCACGAAGAGGACCAGCCGGTGCATCTTCTGGTGCGCGACGGCAATTTGCAAAAATCCTCCGAGCACGACGTCTATGCCGGACCGTCGGCGCGCTATTGCCCGGCCGGCGTCTACGAATGGGTCGAGGAGGCAGGCCAACCGCGCTTCGTGATCAACGCGCAGAACTGCGTCCACTGCAAAACCTGCGACATCAAGGACCCCAACCAGAACATCACCTGGGTGCCGCCCGAAGGCGGCGGCGGACCGAATTACCCGAATATGTGACCTAGTCATTGCGAGCGGAGCGAAGCAATCCAGTGCACCCGAGAGGGTTGGATTGCTTCGTCGCTTCGCTCCTCGCAATGACGTAGATGCCCCCATCGGTCGCAGCCATTCTGCCGCGATTTCGCCGCCCTTGCGGCATAAAAGGTCAAATCAGTGCTTGCGGATTGCACACGAATTGGTGTTCTTCCGCGTGCTTGCGGGGGCGGGGCAAAAAGGTCATTCTCGCGTCCAACTGGCTTCCGGCGCTTGATTCCCGGTTCGCCGACCCAGTTTGCCAATGGAGCTATCGTGACTCATCCGCTGCTGCCCTGGCGCGCCGCTATTATTGGCGCAGCCGTACTCGCCATCCTGCCGCAGGCTTCGGCCGCGCCCACCGAGCAGGAGCTCTTGCACGACAATCCGGCCGGCAACTATCTGGCCGCCCGCCATGCCGGCAGCGAGCGCGATTCTGCCGCGGCGGCGGCCTATTATCTCAACGTGCTCAAGGCCGATCCGCGCAATCCCGAACTGCTCGGCCGCGCCTTTCTTTCCGTGCTCACCGGCGGCGACGTCGATCAAGCCGCCAAGCTGGCGGACCGGCTGCTGCAGCTCGACCGCACCGACCGCATCGCCCGGCTTGTCGTCGGCGTCCGTGCGCTCAAGCAGAAAGACTATTCCACCGCCCGGCAGAACTTCGCGCAGTCGGTGCGCGGCCCGGTGACCGATCTCACCGCAACGCTCTTGTCGGCCTGGGCGCTCGCCGGCGCGGGCGACACGCGCGGCGCGATCGATACGATGGACAAGCTATCCGGCCCGGACTGGTATGCGATCTTCAAGGATCTGCATGCCGGCCTCATCCTCGACCTTGCCAACAACAAGAAGGACGCCGGCAAGCGCTACGAGCGCGCCTACAAAGTCGATCCCACCGCGGTGCGCATGGTCGAGGCTTACGGCCGCTACCTGGCGCGCGGCGGCAACAAGGCCGATGCGTTGAAGGTCTATGGCGATTTCAACAAGGTGCTGCCGGACCATCCGTTGATCGTGCAGGAAATAAAGGCGGTCAATGACGGCGACAAGCTGCCGCTGTTGGTCGATTCACCGCAGGCCGGCGCCGCCGAGGCGCTTTACGGGCTGGGCGCTTCGATCGGCCGCCGCGGCGGCGAGGATTTGGCGCTGATCTATCTGCAGCTTGCGCTTTATCTCGAGCCGTCGCACCCCATGGCGCTGCTGTCGCTTGCCGATCTCTACGAGTCGCTGAAAAAACCCGACCTCGCGATCAAGGTCTACGAGCGCGTGCCGGCGTCGTCGCCGCTGTCGCGCAACGCCGAGATCCAGCTCGCCGGCGATCTCGATCAGCTCGATCGCTCCGACGAAGCCAAGAAACGGCTCGAACACGTCATCGCCGAGCATCCGAAGGACACCGAGGCGATCCTCGCGCTCGGCAATATCCAGCGCGGCCGCAAGGAATTCGCCGAATGCGCCGATACCTACGGCAAGGCCATCGACACCATCGCCAACCCCGATAAATCGAACTGGGTCGTGTTCTACTTCCGCGGCATTTGCTACGAGCGCTCGCACCAGTGGTCGAGCGCCGAAGCCGACATGAAGAAGGCGCTCGAGCTGTTCCCGGAGCAGCCGCTGGTGCTCAATTATCTCGGCTATTCCTGGGTCGACCAGGGCGTCCATCTCGACGACGGCATGGACATGATCCGCCGCGCCGTCGAGCAGCGGCCGGACGACGGTTACATCGTCGATTCGCTCGGCTGGGCCAATTTCCGCACCGGCAATTACGACGAGGCGGTCAAGAACCTCGAACGCGCCGTCGAGCTCAAGCCCGACGATCCGACCATCAACGATCATCTGGGCGATGCCTATTGGCGGGTCGGCCGCACGCTGGAAGCGCATTACCAGTGGTCGCAGGCCAAGGACCTCAATCCGGACAAGGAAGATCTGCCCAAGATCGAGGCCAAGATCAAAGACGGGCTGCCCGACGACAAATCGTCCGCGGCCGATGCCGACAAGGCCAAGAAGCCCGGCAACGGCGGGTGAGGGGCCTCCTTGCCGGCTTTGCTTGTTGAAGAGGCGCCCGCAAAGGTCAATCTGACGCTGCGGGTGCTCGGCCGCCGCGGCGACGGCTATCACGAGATCGAAAGCCTGGTGGCGTTCGCCGGCGTCGGCGACCGCTTGAGCTTTGCACCGGGCGGCGAACTCGCACTCACCGTGCGCGGCCCGAGCGCGGCGCAGGCCGGCGAGACCGCCGATAATCTCGTGCTCAAGGCGGCCCGCGCGCTTGCCGACAGACTGCCGACCGTCGGCGCTGGCGCCTTCGATCTCGATAAGCGGCTGCCGGTGGCGGCCGGGCTCGGCGGCGGATCGGCCGACGCGGCCGCGGCGCTGCGGCTTTTGGCGCGGGCCAATGGCCTCGCGCCCGACGACCCGCTGCTTTATGCGGCGGCCCGCGCCACCGGCGCCGATGTGCCGGTTTGTCTCGATCCACGCGCGCGGCTGATGCGCGGCATCGGCGAAATTCTCTTCGGCCCCCTCAAGCTACCGCCGCTTCAGGGGGTGTTGGTCAATCCCGGCATCGCGCTTGCGACCAAGGCGGTGTTCGCCCGCTGGAAGTCGGCAGCGACGCCCGCGGTGCCTGCCGACCTCACGGTGCTCACCGCGATGAGGAGCCGCGACCAGCTCTTGCGCTTTCTCGTGAACCAGGCGAACGACCTTGAAGCCGCGGCAATCGCGCTGGCGCCGGTCGTCGCCGACGTGCTGTTGACGCTCAATAGCCAGCCACGTTGCGAGCTGGCCCGCATGTCGGGCTCCGGCGCCACCTGTTTTGCGGTTTTTGCTTCCGCTGCCGACGCGATCAAGGCGGCCGAAGCGGTTCACGCCGAATATCCGAACTGGTGGGTGCGCGCGACGGCGCTCGGCGGCGGATGAGTTTGCGACTCCCCGGGGTCGCACTGGCGCGCGCCCGCGAAGGCACGGCATGGAATGCCGAGGTCGTGGACTACCATAAAGGATGACGCCAAAGGATAACGACATGAGCATTAAACGCGAAGATCTGGATGCGGGCCGCGTCGACTTTGCCGATGTCACCACCGGCCGTCATTGCCGTGTGGTGCGAAAATCAAGAATTTTGCACTGATGGTGTTGCCCGCAAAAGCGCGATGAGAATGGCCGAGGCCGCTCCCAGCTAGCCGCCGGGTATGGGCAGCACAGGCATGATCTCCACTGACTCGCCTGGGAAGATCGTGAAGTGCGGATGATTTTCAAAGAGCTTGGCGGCGGCTTCGTGAGAATCGGCGCGCACGACCGTATAGGCACCTATCTCATTACTCACGTCATCGACGCCGCGTTGGGTTACCTTTTTGGTTTTGCCGAGTGGCCCACCCATGGCGACAATCGCGGCATGATGTTTTTCAGCCCACGCTTTCCAAGCGGTTATGCCTGCCTGCGCTTTTGCTCTCTGTTCGGCTTCCGGCATGGCGTTCCATGCCAATGCCCTCGGGCTGGTTTTACTGCCGAGGAAGACAGCCAAATATTCGTTGTTTGCGCTCACGACTTTCCCTTCCTAGCCATTCTGGCTCTATTCGAATGATCGATGCCGCCCAACCACGGGCTAGACAAAGTCGATAAAGGTTGATATCAACATAACTGTATTATGTCAAACGCTATCCCCCTCGATGTTGTTCATGAGGTTCGCCAAGCCTGCCTGTGCTTGGCCACCCAACAAGCCGCCAGAACGCTGGCGCGGCGTTTTGATCGCGCGTTTCAGCATCTCGGGCTTACCAATGGTCAGTTCTCATTGATGATGCCGTTGAATGTGCCGGAACCAATGAGGCTGGGGCAACTTGCTACGTTCCTTGGCATGGACCGCACCACGCTCACGGCGGCGTTGAAATCACTGGAGCGTCGAGGGCTTATTAAAGTCAGTGTGGACAAGAACGACAATCGCGCGCGCCGCCTTTCATTGTCTAAGGCAGGGCTTGAAACGCTTGCAGCCGCCATTCCTATTTGGCGCGCCGAACATGCGGCCTTGGAGGCAGAGCTATCGGAATCAAACGCGGCCAAGCTGCGCGCGCTGCTGCCGACAATCAAGGGCGTGAGAAGAGGAGTTGGCGATGCCTGATAGGCCGATGAACATCATGAAGTCACGGTGCGCTTGCGGCGGCGTGGAATACGAAGCAATCGGAGCACCAATAACAAGCGCCATTTGCTATTGCGCCAGTTGTCAGGAAGCCGGGCGTGCGTTCGAGCAGCTTCCCGCCGCGCCGACGGTGCTCGAACCGGACGGCGGCACGGCAACTGTTTTGTATCGAAAGGATCGCGTCCGCTGCGTCCACGGCCGAGAACATCTCAAGGAGTATCGCCTCAAGCCCGAGTCGCCAACCCGCCGCCTCGTCGCCACATGCTGCAATTCGGCAATGTTTCTCGACTTCACGAAGGGACACTGGCTGTCGATGTACCGGTGTCGGTTTCCGACGGACGCGCCAGAAATTGAGATGCGGGTGATGACACGAGACCGGCGCGCAAGCGTCGATCTTGCTGACGATGTGCCAAACTATCGCGGCCACTCCGCCAGATTCATGATGAAACTTCTAGCGGCTAGGATCGCAATGGGATTCCGATCGCCAAATTTTGATGTTGCGGAGAAATCGGGTTGATGGTGGGTAGGGCAGACGACGACGTGCATATCTAAAGACATTTGCACCACTCGCGAAAAGCTCCAATTTGCGGCCTTTTCGCCTGGCTCGTAAATCGGTGTGAAATGAAAATCGTGTGTGCGGAATTCGCCCCCCTCACCCGAACCGCGTCAACAGTTGGCGGCACTTCGGGCCCTGCATCGTGGCTGTATTTCTCGCGAGGAACCCAATGGGCGTGATCTCGGCCGCTGCCCCGAACTCATCCCCGACTCGCAAATCGGTGCAAATAAAGATTGGAATTTTGTGACGGATGCGGAACCGAAGATCGCAGTCTTGATGGAAGGCGCGCTCGTATGCGGCGTCGGCGACCTTGTCGGCAGCAAGCACGGCCGAGAAATATTTAGCGGCGTTGCCGCGTCTTCCCTCCCCACAAGGGGGAGGGGAAAGAGTCAATGCGTGCGCGCGATGCAGAAATCCACCGTCTCGGCGAGCGCGCTCTTCATCTTTGAATCCGGGAACAGCGCCAGCGCGTCGCGCGCAATGGCGCCGTAGTGGTGGGCGCGGCCGATCGTGTCTTCGAGCGCGCGATGCTTGGCCATGAGCCCGATGGCGTGTTGGAGATCGGCGTCGTCGGCTTCGCCGCGCTCAAGTGTCCGCCGCCAGAACTCGCGCTCGGCGTCGGAGCCGCGGCGGAAGGCCAGCACCACCGGCAAGGTGATCTTGCCCTCGCGGAAATCGTCGCCGACATTCTTGCCGAGCTTTTGCGCGGCGCCGCCGTAGTCGAGCACGTCGTCGATCAGCTGAAACGTGATGCCGAGATTCATGCCGAACGAGCGGCAGGCGGCCTGCTCGTCGCGCGGCCGCGCCGACAGCACCGGGCCGACTTCGCACGCGGCGGCGAACAGCTCAGCGGTCTTGGCGCGGATCACCGCGATATATTCGTCCTCGGTGGTCGCGGTATTCTTGGCGGCGGCGAGCTGCATGACTTCGCCCTCGGCGATCACCGCGGCGGCGGCGGCGAGGATTTCCAGCGCCTTGAGATTGCCGACCTCGACCATCATCTTGAACGCCTGGCCGAGCAGAAAATCGCCGACCAGGACGCTGGCCTCGTTGCCCCATAGCATGCGCGCCGCCAGGCGCCCGCGGCGCAACTCGCTCTCATCGACAACGTCGTCGTGCAACAGCGTCGCCGTGTGCATGAATTCGACCGCGGCGGCGAGCTTGATATGGCCGTCGCCGGCGTAATTGGTCAGCCGCGCCAGCGCCAAGGTGAGGATCGGGCGCAGCCGCTTGCCGCCGGAATTGATCAGGTGGTTGGCGACCTCCGGAATCATCGTCACTTCGGAGCCGGTCCGCGCCAGGATCGCGCCGTTGACCCGCTGCATGTCGGCCGCGACCAGGTCGACCAGGGGGTCGATCGAGGGTTGGTCCCGGCTTTCGAAGGGGATGACAACGGCCACTTAAGGTCTCTCCGCTAACGACGCGCGAGCATAGAAACGCTATGGTGCTGCGGCAAGTGCGCGGGATCTTTGCTAACCAGGCCGCGCAGGCCGTATTGCGCATCCGACGTGGCGGCGAAGAGGGGCGATGTCAAGTCACGAACGCTTCATGCAAGGTTTCCTGCTGCGGTCGTCGGACAGAGCATGACCGCAAGCCAATACGACGTCGCAGTTCTCGTGCCGTGCTATAATGAGGCGCGCGCGATTGCCAAGGTTGTAGCCGATTTCCGCGCCGCGCTGCCCGACGCGACGATCTATGTCTACGACAACAACTCGACCGACGGCACGGTCGAGGCGGCGCAGCAAGCGGGCGCCGTGGTCCGCCGCGAGACGCACCAGGGCAAGGGCCATGTGGTGCGGCGCATGTTCAACGACATCGAGGCCGACATCTACGTGCTGGTCGACGGCGACGCCACCTACGACGCGCCGAGCGCGCCGGCGATGATCGGCAAGCTGATCGACGACCGGCTCGACATGGTGGTCGCTTCGCGCGTCGATCGCGACGCGGCGGCCTATCGCCCCGGTCATCGCGCCGGCAACGCCATGCTGACCGGCTTCATCACCCACATTTTCGGCCGCGCCTTCACCGATATTCTGTCCGGCTACCGGGTGTTCTCGCGGCGCTTCGTCAAGTCGTTTCCGATCCTCACCGGCGGCTTCGAGATCGAGACCGAGCTGACGGTGCATGCGCTGGAGCTGGAATTGCCGGTGGGCGAGATACCGACGCCGTATTATTCGCGGCCGGCCGGATCGGCCTCGAAACTCTCGACCTGGCACGACGGCTTTCGCATCCTGTGGACCGTGCTGAAGCTCTACCGCGCCGAGCGGCCGCTAGCTTTGTTCGGCTCGGTCGGCATCGCGCTCGCCATCATGTCGGTCGGCCTCGCCATCCCGCTGGTCATCACCTATGTGCAGGAAGGTCTGGTGCCGCGGCTGCCCACCGCTGTGCTCTCGACCGGGCTGATGCTGGTCGCCTTTCTCTCGATCGCCTGCGGCCTGATCCTCGATACCGTGACGCGCGGCCGCCGCGAGGTGAAGCTGATTGCTTATCTGGCGCTGCGCGCGCCGGGCGAAGAACGACGGCGGAGCTGAAATTTTGCGCGAACTGGTCCGCACCAATGATGCCGTGTTGATCTCGGCGATCGAGGCGCTGCTCAAAAGCGCCGGCATCCCGCATCTGCTCGCCGATCAGAACATGAGCGTGCTGGAAGGCTCGATCGGCGCCTTTCAGCGGCGCATCCTGGTCGCCGAGGATGAGATTGCCGCCGCGCGAGAATTGCTTGTCGAAGCCGGATTCGGCCGCGAACTTCGTCCCGATGTCCCCTGAGCAAGGCGAGACCAGCGAGGACGCCGTCCTCGGCGGTCGGCTGGTGTTGCGTCAGCCGCTGCGCGGCCATCGCGTCGGGCACGATGCCATCCTGCTCGCCGCGGCGACTTCGGTGAAATCCGGCGACCATGCGATCGACCTCGGCTCGGGCGTCGGCGGCGCGGGGCTGGCACTGGCGCGCCGGATCGAGGGCCTCAACGTCACTCTGGTGGAAATCGACCCGGTTCTGACCGCGCTCGCGGCCGGCAATGCGCAACGCAACGATCTTTCAGATCGCGTGCGCGCGGTGCGTCTTGACGTCGAGGCGTCTGCTGCCGATTTCACCGCCGCGGGCCTGGCACCGGCAGCCGCGGCGTGTGTGCTGATGAACCCGCCCTTCAACGTCGCGCAGCAGCCGTCGCCCGATCAGGCGCGCCGTTTGGCGCACGCGGCCTCTGCGGCGACGCTGGAACGGTGGCTGCGCGCCGCGGCCCGGCTTCTGCGCCCCGACGGTGTCGCTACGCTCATTTGGCGCGCCGACGGCCTCGCTGACGTCCTTGCGGCGCTCGACAAAGTTTTCGGTGCTATCACGGTGCTGCCGGTCCATCCTAAACCGGCCGCGCCGGCGATTCGCGTGCTGGTGCGGGCGACCAAAGGGAGCCGGGCGCCGCTCGTTCTGCTGCCCGGTTTTCTGCTCGCCGATGCCGACGGCAAACCGACCGCTGCGGCCGAAGCCGTCCTGCGCGAAGGTGAAGCACTATTGTTTTAGGGAACTGAAACGCGCTGCTCAGCCGTTAAGCATCAAGCTGGCAGCGAATCGGGCGGCACTGGGACACTCTGTTTTGCCCGGATGCGGATGGGAAGATGCGAAAGCCCAACAATGACGGCGATCAGCATCATCAGAATGTAAATCTTCATTTCCAGTCCATCGCCCCTTGTCGACCCGGCACCATCTACCCAAGCAAGAAGCGTTCCATGAATTAACAAACCGTTACTTGCCGCTTTTGTCGGCAAATCTTATGTGAGCTCCATGACCGACACATCGACGCAGCAGCGCGTCCGCGGCATCGGCGCCAAAGCGCTCGCCGCGCTACGGCCGCTCATTCCCAAGCGCTTCCGCCGCGACCAGCCGGTGGTGCCGGTGGTACGGCTCACCGGAGTTATCGGCTTCGGCACGCCGCTGCGGCCCGGCCTCGCGCTGGCGTCGGTGGCGCGGACCCTCGATCGGGCCTTTGCCATGCGCAACGCGCCGGCAGTGGCGCTGGCCATCAATTCGCCGGGCGGCTCGCCGGCGCAGTCGCACCTGATCTTCCGCCGCATCCGCGAATTGGCGCAAGAGAAAGGCCGCCGCGTCATCGCCTTCGTCGAAGACGCAGCCGCCTCCGGCGGCTACATGATCGCCTGCGCCGGCGACGAAATCATCGCCGATCCGCATTCGATCGTCGGCTCGATCGGCGTCGTCGGCGGCTCGTTCGGCTTCGACAAGCTGATCGCGAAGTACGGCATCGAGCGCCGCATCTATACGTCGGGCGAGCATAAATCGATGCTCGATCCGTTCCTGCCGGAGAACCCGGACGACGTCGAACGGCTGAAAAAGCTGCAGCGGGAAATCCACGACAGTTTTATCGCGCTGGTGAAATCGCGGCGCGGCGGCAAGCTTGCCGGCCCAGAAAACGACTTGTTCTCCGGCGAGTATTGGACCGGAACGCGTGGGCTCGAGCTCGGCCTGGTCGACGCCATCGGCGATTTACGGAGCGTGCTGCGCGAACGGTATGGCGATAAGGTTGTCACGCCCCTGATCACCGCGGAGCGCGGCTGGCTGGGGCGGCGTGTCGCGGGCGTGACCGGCGGCGATTTGCTGCAAGGACTGCCGGCCGGGCTTGCCGAGGACTTTATCTCGGCGCTCGAAGCCCGCGCAATTTGGGCGCGCTACGGATTGTAGGAGAATGAGATGCACCCGTTGCTTGCCGTGACGCTCGGAATGGCGGGAGCGTTCGCCTTGGTGCGCTGGTGCGTGAAAGAGGTGCAGCGCGTCAACAGCGAGCTCGACGGCATGCGCGGGCAAGCGCCTATCGATGCGGTCGACCGCAACGCGCTGCCGAAATTAAAGCGCGATCCGCAAAGCGGCGAGTATCGGCCGGGGTAGGTTTGCTACGGCGTATCCTTGATGCCGCGGTCCTTCACCACCTTACCCCATTTCTCGTATTCGGACTTCATGAAGGCGCCGAGCGCCTCGGGCGTGCCGCCGACCGGCGTGGCGCCGGCTTTCACCAGCTTGTCGTGCACCTCCGGATCGTTGAGCGCGTCGATGACCGCCTTGTTGAGCTTGGCGATCACCGCGGGCGGCGTCTTCGCCGGCGCCAGCAGCGCGTACCAGTTCGAGGCCTCGGTATTGGCATAGCCCTGCTCGGTCAGCGTCGGCACGTCCGGCAGCAGCGCGTCGCGCTTGTCCGCGGCCGCGCCGATCGGCACCAGGGCGCCGGCCTGGATTTGCGCGATCAGCACCGGCAGGTCGGCGGCGAGCACCTGCACCTGGCCGCCGAGCAGATCGGTCAGCGCCGGCGCCGCGCCGCGGTAGGGCACGTGCAGGAATTTCACGCCGGCCGAGACGTCGAGCAATTCCTGGGCAAGATGCGGCGGCGAGCCGATGCCGGTCGAGGCGAAAGAAACGGCGCCGGGTTTTTCCTTGGCGAGCGCGATGAGCTCCTTGACCGTCTTGATGCCGAGCTTGGGCGTGACCACCAGCACCTCGGTGACTTTGGTGACCAGCGCGACCGGGGCAAAATCGCGCAGCGGATCGTACGGCACGTTGGCCTGAATGTGCGGCGCTATCGTTACCGCGCCCGACGTGGTGAGGAACAGCGAATAGCCGTCGGGGTCCGCCTTGGCGACATTGTCGGCGCCGACAGTGCCGGCGGCGCCGGCCCTGTTCTCGATATAGACGCGCTGGCCGAGCTCAGCCGACATCTTGTCGGTGACCAGGCGGCCGACGAAGTCGGTCGGGCCGCCGGGCGGGAGCGCGTTCACGACGCGGACCGGCCGGGTCGGATAATTATCCTGCGCCTGCGCGGCTTGAGCGCCGGCGGCGGCCAGCGCCGCGCATACCAATAGGACTGCTATTTTTCGCACTATGCCCTCCCTGTATCGGCCGCCAGCGATCAGGTATCAGGGATCAGGTATCAAGGCCAAAATGATGCCGATTTGATTCCTGATGCCTGATGCCTGATACCTTTTCCCCGACATGACCGCCACCCAGCCGCTGCCGCCCCACATGCGCCCGGAACGCTCTTTTCAAGGGCTTATCCTGACATTGCAACGCTACTGGGCGGACTGGGGCTGCGTCATTTTGCAGCCCTATGACATGGAGGTCGGCGCCGGCACCTTCCATCCGGCGACGACGTTGCGCGCGCTCGGGCCTAAATCATGGAACGCCGCCTATGTGCAGCCGTCGCGCCGGCCCAAGGACGGCCGCTATGGCGAGAACCCGAATCGCTTGCAGCACTATTACCAGATGCAGGTGATCCTCAAACCGTCGCCCGACGATTTGCAGGATCTGTATCTGAAATCGCTCTACGCCATCGGCATCGATCCAAAAATTCACGACATCCGTTTCGTCGAGGACGATTGGGAGAGTCCGACGCTGGGCGCCTGGGGGCTCGGCTGGGAATGCTGGTGCGACGGCATGGAAGTGTCGCAATTCACCTATTTCCAGCAGGTCGCCGGCTTCGAGTGCGCACCGGTGGCGGGCGAATTGACTTACGGCCTGGAACGGCTGGCGATGTATGTGCAGGGCGTCGAGAACGTGTTCGATCTCAACTTCAATGGCCGCGACGGCGCCGCGCGCGTGAGTTACGGCGACGTCTTCCTGCAGGCCGAGCAGGAATATTCCCGGCACAATTTCGAATTTGCCGACACCGATATGCTGTTCGAGCAGTTCCGCATGGCGGAGCAGGCCTGCCGCAAATATTTGGCAGATGGCTGGGCGGCGGGCGCCGATGGCGACAATCGCGGGCGCCATCTGATGGCGCTGCCGGCCTACGACCAGTGCATCAAGGCGAGCCACGTGTTCAATCTGCTCGACGCGCGCAGCGTCATTTCCGTGACCGAGCGGCAGAGTTACATCTTGCGGGTACGCGAGCTCGCCAAAGCCTGCGGCGAAGCGTGGCTCGCAACTGAAGGCGGAGGGAAGGAACCATGAGCGAAGCGGGGAAAGCAATATGAGCGGAGTGCCTGAAATCGGCGGACGGCGTCCGCTGCCGATCAACGTCACGGCCGGCGAAAGCTACTGGTGGTGCGCCTGCGGGCGCTCGAAATCGCAGCCGTTCTGCGACGGCTCGCACAAGGGAAGCGAATTCCGCCCGCAGGAATGGAAAGCGCCGGACACCGAGGAAGTCTGGTTCTGCGCCTGCAAGCGCTCCTCCCACCAACCGCTGTGCGATGGGAGTCATAAAACCCTCCCCTGACAGGGGGAGGGCGGCCGCCAAAGGCGGCCGGGTGGGGAAGTGCATGCGCCGCGAAAATCTTCGAGACATCACTCACCTGCGAGCTCACGAGCTTCGTCGCAGCACGACCGATGCCGAAAAGAAACTGTGGCGTCACCTGCGAAGACTTGACCTCGATGGCTCGCATTTTCGACGGCAAGTGCCGATCGGTCCCTACATTGCCGACTTTGCCTGCATTGCGGCGCGGCTTTTGATCGAAATCGACGGCTCGCAGCACGCCGAAGATCTAAAGAAGGCGCACGACGAAACGCGCACTCGTTGGCTGGAGAAAGAGGGATACCGCGTGCTGCGGTTCTGGAACAACGACATCACCAAGAATATAGATGGCGTCATGGAAGCGGTTTATGCAGCTCTTCATCGTTCATTGTCCGGCGAGCCGGGGCCGATGAAGCACAGGCGACGCCGACGCCGTGGGCCCTCGCACTTCCCCACCCCGGCGCGCTTCGCGCGCCGACCCTCTCCCTGCAGGGGAGGGTAAGAGATGCCCGATCTCCTGCTCGAACTGTTCTCCGAGGAAATTCCCGCGCGCATGCAGGCGCGGGCGGCGGAGGATTTGCGTAAAAGCGTTACCGACCGGCTGGTCGGCGCCGGGCTCGTGTATGAGGGCGCCAAGGCGTTCGTGACGCCGCGGCGGCTGACGCTCGCCGTGCACGGCGTGCCGGCGCGGCAGCCGGATTTGCGCGAGGAGAAGAAGGGCCCGCGGGTCGGCGCGCCGGACAACGCCATCGCCGGGTTTTTGAAGGCGGCGGGGCTGAAATCGATCGATGAAGCCAAGGTGCAGCCCGACAAGAAGGGCGATTTCTATGTCGCGGTGATCGAGAAGCCGGGGCGCGCCGCGATCGATGTGATCGGCGAGATGTTGCCCGACGTGATCAAAAGCTTTCCGTGGACGAAATCGATGCGCTGGGGCGAGCAGTCGAAAGCACCCGGCGCGCTCAATTGGGTGCGGCCGCTGCATTCCATCGTCGCGACCTTCGGCCCGGAGACCGAAGAGCCGGAGATCGTGCCGTTTTCGGTCGGCGGCATCGCGGCGGGCAACGAAACCCGCGGCCATCGCTTCCTGGCGCCGGCGCCGTTCACGGTGCGCCGCTTCGCCGATTACGCGCAAAAGCTCGACAAGGCCAAAGTCGTGCTCGACGCCGAGCGCCGCCGCGACATCATCCTCACCGAAGCCAAGCAGCTTGCTTTCGCCCAGGGGCTCGAGCTGATCGAGGACGAAGGTTTGTTGGCGGAAGTCGCCGGCCTGGTCGAATGGCCGGTGGTGTTGATGGGCTCGTTCGACGAGAAATTCCTGCGCATTCCGCAAGAAGTGATCCGCGCCACCATCCGCAACAACCAGAAATGCTTCGTCCTGCGCGACGCGGCGCATGCCAAGCTGGTCGACAAATTCATCCTCGTTTCCAACCTGGAGGCCGAGGACGGCGGCAAAGCCATCGTCGCCGGCAACGAGCGCGTTATCCGGGCGCGGCTGTCGGATGCGAAGTTTTTCTACGAAACCGATTTAAAGACCCGACTTGAAGATCGGTTGCCGAAATTCAAGGACATCATTTTTCACGAGAAGTTGGGCACGCAATGGCATAGTATTGAACGCATGGAGATTCTTGCGGCAGAACTCGCGCCGTTCGTTGGTGCCGATCTGGCGAAAGCCAAGCGCGCCGCCCGGCTGTGTAAAGCTGATTTGCTCACCGAGGTGGTCGGCGAATTTCCCGAACTGCAAGGATTGATGGGCAAATACTACGCCGAGGCACAAGGCGAAGATGAAGCCGTCGCTCACGCTTGCGAGGATCATTACAAGCCGAAAGGTCCGGATGACCTCGTGCCATCCGACCCTGTGTCCATCGCTGTCGCGCTCGCTGATAAGATCGATAGGCTTGTAGGCTTTTGGGCGGTCGACGAAAAGCCGACGGGGAGCAAGGATCCCTATGCGTTGCGAAGGGCGGCTCTTGGCGTAATTAGATTAGTCATCGAAAATAAAATTTGCCTCCCACTGATGTCGGTTCTTATACCTGCGCGGGTGATGATTGGGGACGACCTGAAGCACCAACAGCTAGACCAACTAGTTGAACCCATTGGAAGGTTGCGAGAGGCGGGGTTTTCTGATCGGCGCATAAATCCAATTTGGAGCGATCTTGAAAGAAGTCGGTTCCCAGAAAAATTATCAGATCAAGAAAAAAATACAGCGCTGGATGAGCTTGCAAATCTTCTCTCCTCCTTGGCTGAGCGGCTGAAGGCGCAACTTCGCGAACAGGGCGCGCGGCATGATTTGGTTGATGCTGTGTTTGCGCTCGAAGGCCAGGACGATCTTCTCCTGATCGTCCGCCGCGTCGAGGCGTTGGGAAAATTTCTCGACGCCGAGGACGGCAAGAACCTGCTCGCCGGCTACAAACGCGCGACAAACATCATCCGCATCGAAGAGAAAAAGGACAATCGCGAATATACCGACGCGCCGAATCCAAGCCTCTACAAGCTGGCCGAGGAAAAGGCGCTGGCGCAGGCGATCGATGCCAGCAGGGTTGAGGCGACGCGTGCGGTCGGGACGGAAGACTTCGAGGCCGCCATGCGGGCCATGGCGAGTTTGCGGCCTCATGTCGACGCCTTCTTCGACAAGGTGACGGTCAACGTCGACGATAAGGCGTTGCGCGAGAACCGGCTAAAGCTGCTCAACGAAATCCGCGCCGCGACGCGCGCGGTGGCGGATTTTTCCAAGATTGAGGGGTAATCACCTCTCCCCGCGTGCGGGGAGAGGTCGAGCGAAACGAGGGTGAGGGGGCCTCTCCGCGATTCTGAGCGCCGTGGATTGAGTCGGCGGCGGTGCAGACCTCGCGTTGAATCTCAGCCCAGCGGAGAGGCGGCCCCCCCCCCCCCCCCCCCCCCCCCCCGGGAGAGGGAGTCGCGCGTTGATATGCATAGTTGGGCTTGATCGGCTGGAATTCGTGGCGTTTGTCGCCTAGAACCGAACGGCGGTCTGTGCGTTATCGCCTCGTGGCGCCTCGCCGCATCGCTTTGGCATGCCTGGCCCATTCCCGCGCAAAACCCGCTCGCACAACAAAACCGATAGGAAATCCGATGGTTATCACCGCCGCCCATATCACGCCGCTTGTGGCGCTCATCGCCGGCATATTGATCCTGATCATGCCGCGGCTTCTCAACATCGTCGTCGCGGTCTACCTCATTATCGTCGGATTGACCGGGCTCAATGCCATCCATCACTTCATCCAGTAGTCTCGATTCATTGCCGGGCTCAATCGAATGAATGTCCATGGTCAAATCGCGCCCTAAAAGCTCCCGCCAGGCGGTGAAGAAATCGCCGGCCAAATTTGCCAAATCCGCCAAAGCTGGCACCAAAAAGGCTGGCGCCCACAAGGCCGGCGCCAAGGCGGCCAAAGCCGCCGCAAAACCGGCCAAAGGCAAATGGGTCTACGCCTTCGGCGGCGGCAAGGCGGCCGGCCGCGCGTCGATGCGCAATCTGCTCGGCGGCAAGGGCGCGGGGCTTGCCGAAATGGCCCATCTCGGTCTGCCGGTGCCGCCCGGCTTCACCATCACCACCGAGGTCTGCACTTATTTCTACGCCAACGGCAAAACCTATCCGAAGGATTTGCAGGCGCAGGTCGATGCGGCGCTGGCCACGGTCGGCCGCATCACCGGCAAAAAATTCGGCGACGGCGAAAATCCGCTGCTGGTCTCGGTGCGCTCCGGCGCCCGCGCGTCGATGCCGGGCATGATGGACACCGTGCTCAATCTCGGGCTCAACGACGTCACCGCTGCGGCGCTTGCCGAAAAATCCCGCGACCGGCGCTTTGCGCTCGACAGCTACCGGCGCTTCATCACCATGTATGCCAATGTGGTGCTCGGCATCGAACATCATCACTTCGAGGAAATCCTCGACGACCACAAGGACCGTAACGGCTATACGCTCGACACCGATCTCAATGCCGACGATTGGGACAACATTATCGACCGCTACAAGGAGCGCGTCGAGGAGGAGAGCGGCAAGCCGTTCCCGCAAGACCCCCACGCGCAATTATGGGGCGCCATCGGCGCGGTGTTCGGCTCGTGGATGAACCAGCGCGCCATCACCTATCGCCGCCTGCACGCTATTCCGGAAAACTGGGGCACTGCGGTCAATGTGCAGGCCATGGTGTTCGGCAATATGGGCGAGACTTCGGCCACCGGCGTCGCGTTTACGCGCAATCCCTCGACCGGTGAGAAAAAGCTCTACGGCGAGTTTCTGATCAATGCCCAGGGCGAGGACGTCGTCGCCGGCATCCGCACGCCGCAGGAGATCACCGAGGAGGCGCGCCGCGAGGCGGGCTCGCAGAAGCCGTCCATGGAATCGGCAATGCCGGAGGCCTTCGCCGAGCTGACCCGCATCCACGGCGCGCTGGAGCGGCACTATCGCGACATGCAGGATCTCGAATTCACCGTCGAGCAGGGCAAGCTGTGGATGCTGCAGACGCGCAACGGCAAGCGCACCGCGCAGGCGGCGCTGCGCATCGCCGTCGAGCTCGCCAACGAGAAATTAATCACCAAGGACGAAGCGGTGGCGCGCATCGATGCCGGCGCCCTCGATCAATTGCTGCATCCGACCATCGATCCGAACGCCGAGCGCAAGGTGCTGGCCACCGGCTTGCCGGCGTCGCCGGGCGCCGCCTGCGGCGAGATCGTGTTCTCCTCCGAAGACGCCGAGACGCTCAGAGGCCAGGGACATAAGGTGATATTAGTGCGCGTCGAGACCTCGCCGGAAGACATCCACGGCATGCACGCCGCCGAAGGCATTTTGACCACGCGCGGCGGCATGACCTCGCACGCCGCGGTGGTCGCCCGCGGCATGGGCAAGCCCTGCGTCTCCGGCGCCGGCTCCTTGCGCGTCGATTATCGCGCCCAGAGCATGACGGCGGGCGGCGTGACGCTCAAGAAAGGCGATATCCTCACCATCGACGGCTCGAGCGGGCAGGTACTGGCCGGCAGGGTGCCGATGCAGGAGCCGGCGCTGGCCGGCGAATTCGCCACTTTGATGAAATGGGCCGACGGCGTCCGCAAGCTCAAAATACGCGCCAACGCCGACACGCCGGCCGATGCCCGCGCGGCGATAAAATTCGGCGCCGAAGGCATCGGGCTGTGCCGCACCGAGCACATGTTCTTCGACGCGGACCGCATCCGCGCGGTGCGCGAGATGATCTTGGCCGAGGATGAAAAATCGCGCCGCGTAGCGCTTGCAAAGCTGTTGCCGATGCAGCGCGCCGATTTCGTCGAGCTGTTCAAGATCATGGGCAGCTTGCCGGTGACGATCCGCCTGCTCGATCCGCCACTGCACGAATTCTTGCCGCACAGCGAGGGGGAGATCGCCGAGGTGGCGCAAGCCATGGGCGCCGATCCGAAAAAGCTCGCGGACCGTGCCCGCGAACTGCACGAGTTCAATCCGATGCTCGGCTTTCGCGGCTGTCGTCTGGCGATCGCTTATCCGGAAATCGCCGAAATGCAGGCGCGCGCCATCTTCGAGGCGGCGGTCGAGGCGGAGCGCGCCACCGGCGTTGCCGTGGCGCCGGAAATCATGGTGCCGCTGATCGCCAGCAAAGCGGAGCTAGACCTGGTGAAAGAGCGCATCGACGCCATGGCGCAAACGGTCGCCGCCGAGACCAAAACCAAGCTCAAATATCAGGTCGGCACCATGATCGAACTGCCGCGCGCGGCGCTGATGGCGGGCGAGATCGCGCAGACCGCGGAATTCTTCTCGTTCGGCACCAACGACCTGACCCAGACCGCGTTCGGCATCAGCCGCGACGACGCCGCGAGTTTTCTCAGCATCTACACCGCCAAGGGCATTCTGCCCGGCGATCCGTTCGTGTCGATCGACCGTGACGGCGTCGGCGAACTGATCCGCATCGCCGCCGAGCGCGGCCGCCAGGTGCGCAAGAATCTTAAACTCGGCATTTGCGGCGAGCACGGCGGCGATCCCGCCTCGGTCGCTTTCTGCCACGAGGTCGAGCTCGACTATGTGTCGTGCTCGCCGTTCCGCGTGCCGATTGCGCGCCTTGCCGCGGCCCAAGCCGCCCTTGGCAAAGGCACGGCCAGCACGGCATGATGCCGGCAGCCGCAAATACACCAGTCGGGGGATGTAGAATGATGATCGATCGCGCCGCAGGATTTGCAATTCTGGCGCTTGGCTTTGCCGCGGCCCTGAGCCTGGCGCCGGCGGCCGTCGTGAAAGCACAAGTCATCCTTCAACCGGACAGCCTGCAGTCCGGCGCGACCACGCCGGAGAAGCTCAACAAACAAATCAGGGACGGCGCTGTGGCGCAGCAGGCGCGCGGTACGGCGGCCGCGCGCTATGGCGTTTATACGATCTCCTGGCCCAAGGACGCTACGGAACGCGACCAGCTTGCCAACTATGCGGTGGTGATGGTGACCGTGGTCACCCAGACGCAAGCGGAATTGCCGTTGCAGCGCGCCTACCTGGTGCCGCAGGACGGCACTCAAACGCCGTTGCGCCAGCTCAACAGCTGGTTCGGCAAGATCGGCCCAAAAACTCTCACCTACACGCAACTCGGCAAGTTCCGGCAGGATGCGTTCTACACCATCCCGGGTGCAGCGGTGACCCGTCCCGGCGAAGTGCGTCTCGACTTTGCCATCAATCGCGTTGGCTTCGTTCTGATCCATCTGCCGACCACCGCGCAGGACCTCGGTTACAAGTTGAGCGATCCGGCTCCCGGCGCGCAGCCGAACAATGCGACGCTACGCGCCATGATCCAGCGCGAGTTCCCCGGGTTCCCGCTGCCAAACCTGTAAGCATCCGCCGGGTCGGCAACGGCGCCGAAAATTTCTTCTGTTGTGGAACGCGATGCGTGTTGCGCATTTGTGCGCGTACGCGCGCAAATATTGAAACTTCATTTACCATGCGAGCGTGCGAAGCGCGTTGCCGTGCCACGTCGCGCCGGCGCGATTAACGCGTTCGCAACGATAACCCGACAATAAATAAAACCGTCGCATTCGCGCCACACCCGCCGTGTTTCGATAACTACGTGCGCGTTGCGTTGCAGGCGTTGGGGTAAGGGGTAATGGCTGCGTCGCGTGTTCGGATGATGGGCGCCCCGTCGGCGCCCTTCTGGTTCAGTGCGTTCTTCCTGGCGCTGATGCCGACGTCGATCGGATATCAGGATCTCGCCGCTCTGTTGGCGCAGCAGCCGGCCGTGTCGCAGCGCTGGCGCGATCATTTGATCGCGTCGCCGTTCGGCACCATCGAGCGGGCGACGTTCAGCTACGGCCGTCCGATCGGAACGGCGGTGCCGCTTGGTTATCAAACTGTCAATTTCGATCCGAGCGCGGTCGCCGCGAACAGCTGGCAGATCGATGCGCCGCTCAATGCGACGAGCGCCGAGGCGGTCGAATATCCGACGGTCAATCGGCGCCTGAAGGGCGATCGCCTGCCGGTGCTCACGCCGGCCGCGCCGGAAGCTTTGCCGCAACTGCAACCGGTCAACGCGCCGGCAGCGGCGCCGATGCAGCCGCGGCCGCCCGCGCCATCGTTCATTTTGCCGCTCAAGAGCGCCGAGCAGATCGACAGCGTGCCGCCGATGGCGCAGCCGGCACGATTGCCGCCGACAGCGCCGGTGCTGCAGCTCGCCGACGCCGAACCGCACGACGTTGCGCTGCGCGCAATTTTTCAGCAAGTCTTCTCGCGGCAAGTCTCTTCGCGGCAAGTCTCTTCGCGGCAAGTCTTTTCGCCGCAAGACCTGGCGCCGCCCGCGGACGACGATGCGCGCGGCGTCGACGACGACGATTTCATCGCCGACCAGCCGCCGGAAGTGCCCGCCGCCGGCGAGAGAAACTCGGCTTCGCTCGCGGCGCTGTCGTTCACGGACAACGATCCGGCGGAAGGCGCAGCGCTTACCTTTTTCGGCGTCGGCAGCATGGGCGCGCCGAGCGGCCTGCAGCGCTGGGCTCCGGGCGCCGAGCCGGTGCTGGTCGCGCGCGCGGTCGATCCGGACATCAAAGTAGCGGCGCTCGAAGGCGGTGCCGACGGCGGCGAGACGGTGGCGAAGAAAGACGACTCGAGCTTGTTGGCAAGTCCCGCGGACCGTCTCAAGCTCACCGGCAAGCCGCGCGCCAGGGCCGAGAAATGTCTTGCCGACGCGGTTTATTTCGAGGCGCGCGGCGAGCCGTTCAAAGGCCAGCAGGCGGTCGCCCAGGTGGTGATGAACCGGGTGTTCTCCGGCTATTACCCCAACGACGTCTGCGGCGTGGTCTATCAGAACGCCGAGCGGCACCTGGCCTGCCAGTTCACCTTCGCCTGCGAAGGCAAAGATCTCAACAAGGTGGACGAGCCGGACATGTGGGAGCAGGCCAAGAGCATCGCCAAGGACATGCTCGACGGCAAGATCTGGCTCGCCGAAGTCGGCCACGCCACGCACTATCACGCCTATTGGGTGCACCCGAGCTGGGTCCACGAGATGACCAAGCTCTACAGGCTCGGCGTCCACACCTTCTATCGGCCGAAGAACTGGGGCGACGGCGACACCGATCCGGCCTACGGCCCGGTGCCGAACGCCGGCAAGGCCGAGACGCCCGAGGCGAAGACTTCGGACGCGGGGAAGGGCCCGCAGGCGGCGGCGACGCCTGACAAGAGCGAGTCGACTGCGAAACTCTGAGCGCCTATCATCACGCCGTAGCTTCCATTGCTCGATTGATTGAGGCTGGGCTAAACGGAGATTGGCGTGATGACTTTGGCCATGAGAATAGCCGCCGCGGTCGTGTTTACTTTTGCAATCGCAACCGCCGTTCCGCAGAGCGCATCAGCGAGCGGCAAAACCCACCATCACTCGGCGAAAACCAGTCCGATCAAAAAACCGTCGGAACAATATCTGCGGTCGGCATCGCCTGATCCCGAGCACGCGCAACGCTAGCGGCGCCGCATTCACATCTCGATATCGAGCCCGATGTCGAGATTCTGCACCGAATGGGTGAGTGAACCGGAGCTGAGATAATCGACGCCGGTTTCGGCGATGGCCGCGGCGCTGTCCAGCGTGATGCCGCCAGAGGCTTCGATGACAAGGCGGCCCGCCACCAGGGTCACGGCCTTGCGCATGGCATCGAGATCGAAATTGTCGATCAGCACCACGTCGGCCAAGCCGACAGCCAGCACTTCCTCGAGCTGATCGAGCGAATCGACCTCGATCTCGATCTTCACCAGGTGCCCGATCGCCGCCTTGGCGCGCGTCAGCACGGCGCGGATGCCGCCGGCGACCGCGATGTGGTTGTCTTTGATCAGGACGGCGTCGTCGAGGCCGAAGCGATGATTGAAGCCGCCGCCGCAACGCACGGCATATTTCTCCAGCGCACGCAGTCCCGGCGTGGTCTTGCGCGTGCAGATGATGCGCGCCTTGGTGTGGGCGATGCGCTTCACGAAGGCCGAGGTCGCGGTGGCGATGCCGGACATATGGCCGACGAAATTGAGCGCCGTGCGCTCGGCTGACAGCAGCGCGCGCGCATTGCCGGCAATCGTCATCAATTTGGTCCCGGCGCCGATCGCCATGCCATCGCGGCCATGGGGTGTTATCTCGGTCGCCGGCTCAAGGCGGCGGAACGCGGCTTCGACCAGCGGCAGGCCTGAGACGACCCCGGGCTTGCGCGCGACGACAACGGCGCGGCCGCTGGTGTCCTCCGGTATGGTCGCGGTGGACGTGATATCGCCGGCGCGGCCGAGATCTTCCTCGAGCGCGCGCGTCACCGCCGCTTCAACTTGGAGCGGCGAGACGAAGGCGTCGGAGCAATAAAGCGACATCGGCACTCGTTACAAATCTGCGCTGGCTGCAAAAACTCATATCTAGTGTCGTGCACCGTGGCAAACCCATGCACCGCGGCGCGGGCCAGCCATGCATTGAGCGGTTCAACGCGGGGTAGATTTCGTTTGGGCGATCGGGCCTGCCGCTCTATATTGCGCGGCTTTTCGCAATCTGTTTCGCGACCGGGGCGGCCATGGCCACCAGCGAGAATCGGCTCGATCCATCCCCATCCGGCATCGAAGCCGGCACTTGGCGCACGCCGGCGCTGGTGATCGGCATGGGCTGCCTGATCACGCTGATCGCTTTCGGTCCGCGGTCGACGCTGGGCTTTTTCCTGACCCCGCTGTCGAGCGCCAATCACTGGGGCCGCGACGTGTTCGCCTTCGCGCTGGCTCTGCAAAATCTGCTGTGGGGCATCGGCCAGCCCCTCGGCGGCATGATCGCCGACCGCTTCGGCACCATCCGCGTGGTCTGCACCGGCGCGATGCTCTATGCGGCCGGCCTCATACTGATGTCGCACGCCACCAGCGCGCCGCTGCTCGATGCGTCGGCGGGCGCGATGATCGGTTTCGGTCTCGCCGGTTGCTCGTTCCCGGTCATTCTCGCGGCCTTCGGCAAGATATTGCCGAAGCAATACCGCTCGATCGCGTTCGGATTCGGCACCGCGGCGGGATCGTTCGGGCAGTTTCTTTACTCGCCGATCGCCGTCATGCTGATGGACACGTTCGGCTGGCAGCAGACGCTCATCATCTTCGCCGTCAGCATGCTGGGTGTGCTGCCGCTGTCGCTGGCGCTAGCCACCCCGAACACCGGGTCGACGATGGAGCCGGTGTCGACGCAGTCGCTCCGGCACGCGCTCGGCGAGGCCTTTGCCCATCGCTCCTACATTTTGCTGGTGCTCGGTTTCTTCACCTGCGGCTTTCAGCTGCAGTTCATCACCGTGCACATGCCGTCCTATCTGGTCGACCGCGGCCTCTCCGCGTCGGTCGGCGGCTGGACCATCGCCACCATCGGGCTGTTCAACATCGTCGGCTCGGTCACCGCCGGCTGGCTCGGCGACCGCATGCCGAAGCGCTATCTGCTCTCGATGATCTATTTCATCCGCGCCGCGGCGATCCTGGCGTTCATCTCGTTTCCGGTCACGACCGTCTCTTGCCTGATCTTCGCGGCGATCATGGGCCTGATGTGGCTCTCCACTGTACCGCCGACAAACGGCATCATCGCGCTGATGTTCGGCACCAAATGGCTGGCGACCTTGGCGGGCTTCGCCTTCTTCAGCCACCAGGTCGGCGGCTTCCTCGGCGTCTGGCTCGGCGGCATCGCCTTCGACCGCACCGGTTCGTACAACGTGGTGTGGTGGCTCGCGATCCTGTTCGGCGTGCTCTCGGCGCTGATCAACCTGCCGATCGTCGAAAAGCCGGTCGAGCGGGTCGCCGCCGCGCCGGCGTGATGACCTCTGTCATACCTCTCTCGGCCATGACAAAATGGAGCCGGGAGAATTGTCCGCATGGGAACCTTCAAGGCCATCGTTGTCGATAAGGGCGAAACCGGGCAAACAGTCCGGCTCACCGACTTCGACGAAAACAACCTGATGGACGGCGACGTCACCGTCGCCGTCGAATATTCGACGGTCAATTACAAAGACGGGCTCGCGGTCACCGGCAAGGCGCCGGTGGTGCGCCGCTTCCCGATGATCGCCGGCGTCGATTTTTCCGGCACTGTTGAATCTTCGTCACACCCGGCCTGGGAGCCGGGCGATAAAGTGATCCTCAACGGCTGGGGTCTTGGCGAGACCCATCTCGGCGCCTACGCGCAGAAGGCGCGGGTCAAAGGCGATTGGCTGGTGCGGCTGCCGCAAAGCATCAGCGCGCGCGAGGCCATGGCGATCGGCACCGCGGGCTATACCGCCATGCTCTCGGTGATGGCGCTGGAGCGCTCGGGCGTCACGCCGGCGCGCGGCCCGATCGTCGTCACCGGCGCCGCCGGCGGCGTCGGCTCCGTTGCGGTCGCGATCCTCGCCAAGCTTGGCTACCAAGTGACCGCCTCGACCGGCCGGCCGGCGGAAACGGATTATCTCAAGGGCCTCGGCGCCAGCGACATCATCGACCGCAAGGAGCTCAGCGGCCCGGCGCGGCCGCTCAACAAGGAGCGCTGGGCCGGCGGCGTCGATGCGGTGGGCTCGACGACGCTCGCCAATGTGCTGTCGATGACGCGCTATGGCGGCGCCGTTGCCGCCTGTGGGCTGGCCGGCGGCATGGACTTGCCGACCTCGGTGGCGCCGTTCATCCTGCGCGGGGTGTCGCTCTTGGGCATCGATTCGGTGATGTGCCCGCTGCCGTTGCGGCAACTGGCATGGCACCGGTTGGAACGGGATTTGCCGCGCGACAAGATCGCGGCGATGACCACCGAGATCGGGCTCGGCGACGTCATCGAAGCCGGCCGTCGCATCGTCGAGGGCCAGGTGCGCGGCCGGATCGTGGTAAAGATCGGGTAAATGCGCCCGCGTTTTGGCCACAAAGTTGCCGACCATCGGGGCCAGTATGGTAAGGGGACCGTTAAGATATTTTGTTAACACTGCTCCCACGTCCATCGTGGAGTTGCCCATGTTGCTGCGCGTGGTCATCGTCTGTGCGTTCGTGGTGGGGGCCGCTTCGGCGGTCGCCGAGGAGCTCGCGCCGGAGCAGGCCAGAGCCTTCGTCGTCGGCAAGCTGTTCAGCTATACCTGTTTCGACGGCACCGCCGGCATGGGCCGCATCTTCTCCGACGGCTCCGTGGTCGGCACCATCCGGCCGGGTGGCCAGAGCCAGGTGCGCTTCGCGGCACTGCCGGCCGGCACCATCAAGGTCAGCAGCAATGCGATGTGCGCGCACCTCGCCGGCCTGCCGATCGAGCCGTGCTTTCGGGTGCAGAAGCTCGATTACCGCAGCTTCCGCGGCTCGATCTCGGGCCTGTCGTTCGCCTATTGCGACTTCTATCAGCGCAATCCGCGCAGTGCGATCGGCGGCGCCAGCGTCAAGCGTGACATTACGCCGGCGCCGGGATCGGCGACATCGGTTGCGACCGCGCGGCCGTCGGACGACTAGTCAACCTGCGAGCTACAAAGCTTCCTCGGTCCGCGCCCGCGGATAAAGCACGTGCTGGTAAACCCAGCCGATGCCGAGCAGCACGACGCCGAGCCCGATCACCGATAGCGCCCGGTAGATGCCGCTGATGCTCGCGGTATCGACGATGAACACCTTGGCGACGGTCAGCGCGATGACGGCGAGCGCGGGCAGCCGCGCCGGCTGCGAGCGCAGATAGAAGCCGACCGCAAGCAGCACGATGCCGAAGGCGAGCCAGACGGTCGAATAGGCATATTGCTCGGCATCGCTGATCGGCCCGGCCAGCACCGGCCCGTGAAACAGCCGCCGCACTTCGAGCGTCAGATAGAACAAAGCCAGCGTCACCGCGGTGATGGTCGCGGCGACGCGATAGGCGATCGGACGCGTGGTGCGCGCGATCAGCGCCAGGGTGATGGCCAGCGCCGCCGGCAGGCCGTAACCCAACAGGATCAGGTTGAAGAACGCGCCGCCCACCGGATGGTCGTCGAAACGCGGAGCCCAGGCAGACAACAGCACGACGATGACGGCGATCATCGTCAGCGCCGCGATCAACAGCGCGCCTGCATTGTGCACGACGCTGCCGGTGCGCCCGCGCACGCGCTCGAGCCCAATGGTCATCGCCAGGCCGACATTGACGTCGAGCATGACTTCGACGACGCCGTCCGGCACGCGGTAAATGTCGCCGCCGGTGACGTAGTGGCGGATCTCGAGGACCGCGAGCAGCACCGTGAACAGGATGGCGCCGGCATCGACCATGCGCGCCGGCAGATCGTCGGCGCGCCGCCGCAACAGCCATCCCGCGGTCCAGAATGCAGCGGCCGGAACGCCATAGCCGTACAGCAGCCAGTTGATGATCGGCCTGGTGCCGAGATCGCTGCCGACGATGCGCGGTTCGTAGCCGACGCGCGCGGCCACTACGGCGACCATGATGGCGGCGAGCCAGCGCAGCCACGGCAGCGGCCGCTGTTCCGCGATCCAGGCGATGCCCGGCACTGTCAGCGCCAGCGCGATGGTGAGCCAGCCCTTCTCCAACGCGAAGGTCAACGCCAGCGCCAGCGCGCCGAGCGTGCCGGTGGCGAATATTGCGCCTGCCGCCATCAGGCCGGGCCGCGGCTCGCGCTTCGCCAGCGTCTCGGTCGCCAGCGCGAAGATCGCGGCGACGAGCAGCGCCAGCGCCGCGAACGGCAGCGAGCGATCGAGCTGCCCGATGCGATAATAGAGCGCAACCAGCATGGCGAGCGGCGCAAACACGGCCGCGGCGCTCCACAGCATCGGCACCAGCGCGCGCGGCGAGCGGCCTTGCGCCAAAAATCCGCCGGCGCCGAACAGCGCGGCCCAGCCGGCGCCGAGGATCAGGTGCGAGCCATAGTCGTAGCGCTCCGGCTCCGGAATCGCCGGCGCCGCCGGGCCCGACGGCGCCAGCAACCCTTGCACATTCATGTGCACCGCCCAGTGCGCCATCACCAGAGCGGCCAGGATCGCGGCGGCTGGCACGGCGCCGGCTGCCGCCTCGGTGCGCCAGGCGATGGCAACCGTCGCGACGGTCAGGACGACAAAGGCCGTGAGCGCCACAGGATCATGCCGGCTCGCCAGCACCAGGAACGCCGCGGCCGACAGATAGACCACGAGCGCCAGCGTCGAGAGGCGGTCGACCGCGCCGGGCGCCGCCGGTGGGCCGTACAACAGGCCGCAGACCAGGAATGTAGCGGCCAGCGCAAAGCCGGCGAGGGCGTGGAAGACATGCGCGCCAAGCGCGGTGACGGTATCGGGCTGCATTCCCGGCAGCGTCCAGAGTGCGCCGAGCACGACCGCCGCGATGGCAAGCCAGCGCCACATGCGCAACCGCGCCAGCGCGAAAGCGGCCGCATTGACGACGGAGATATAAACATACAGCGACCAGAAATCCGGCTTGGCTGATGCAACCAGCAACGGCGCCAGATAGGCGCCGATCACGCCCAGGCCGGCGAGCGCGGGTCCATGCAGCAGTGCGGCGCCCAAGGTGAGCAGCGCCACGGCGCCGAGCAGGATGAAAGCCGCGGCCGGTGCCAGAAATCCGTAGAGCCCATAGGTCGCATAGACGGTGGCATAGGCGACGGTGGTGCCGGCCGCGGTCAGCGTGCCTGGAATATGTGCGGACGGCACGCCCGGCAGCGCCGAAAATTTCTCGGTGCGCCGCGACCATTCGCCGACGGCGACCAGGGCAAGCGCCAGCAGGGCGCCGAGAAAAATCCGTACTCCAGGGCCGATCAGGCCCTGCTGGATCGTGTAGCGCACCAAAAAGATGCCGCCGAGCGCGAGCGCCACGCCGCCGACCCAGACCACCCAGCGGGTGCCGAATTTTTCCTCGAAGCCGATCTTTTGCGGCGGCGCTGATT
>Ga0307476_10000388_pt1 | contig 35842 bp, 29 predicted proteins | sample atmos_gasesECM2C_2_FD_203314 | JGI IMG/M metagenome (GOLD analysis project Ga0307476, IMG submission 203314) | Hardwood forest soil microbial communities from Morgan-Monroe State Forest, Indiana, United States - atmos_gasesECM2C_05 | ecosystem: Environmental > Terrestrial > Soil > Temperate... | reverse complement strand
GCGTCACCGTGTGCAGCAGATGGTGGTGGTTGTTCCAGTAGATGGCGAGATAGACGAAGCTCAACACGTAGCTGACGAAATTGGGCGCTACGCCGCGCAGCGCCGCCCAATCGGCGCCGTGCGGCACCTTCAGCTCCAACACCATGATGGTGATGATGATGGCGATGACGCCGTCGCTGAACGCAGCAAGACGATCTTTGCCCATTCAGGTCACTCGCTATCGCGGTGGTCTAATGCCTTGCGTGCGAGCCGGCTTGGCCTAATTCATCCTGCTGCCGGTATTCGGCGTCATACTCCATGATGCCGCGGTTCAGCTGCTCGATGATATTCTGCCGCGTCGCGGCGTCCTGGCCGCAGGTCAGTTCCGCCACCGTTTTTGCCAGCGCCGTAATGACCTCGTCTGTATCGATGATGTCCGGTGCTTCGGCGGACACCGGATATTCGGCAAAGAAACTATCGACCACTTCGACGATCAGGCAATGCAGGCACGGCCGCTCTTCGTCGTCGCCTTGCTCATCCGCCATTTTCTCATCAACCATGGCCGTTACTCCGTTGCTTTTCGCTATGTAACAACGATTACGCGGCGGCGCTATGGCTGCGCGGGCCTGTCGAGCTCGGCTGCGAGCTTGGCGTAGAGCGGATTGTCGCGGGTATAGACATAGTCGAGGGCACCGACGGATACGGCTTCGGCGCCCTGCTCGCGCAAAAAACTTGCGAGCGCGTGCACGTATTCGGGCGGACAGTGCAACGTCAACATGCCCGAGGAGGTCGGGCCGCCGAACGGAGCTGCGACACCGAATTTTTCCCGCGCCGTGGCGAGCAGCGTGTCGTTCGAGCCGGCAAAGCGCGAGCGCACCTCGCGAAACGACGCGGCGCGCTTTTGCGCGGCGATGCGATCGAGCAGACGACGGGCGGTATCGCGCTGCGCCGTGCTCCAGGTCGCGGCGCGGGCTGCGACAAGATTGGCCTGCGAGCGCAGGATCACGCCGTCGTCGATCACTTTGAGCGCATTGGCAGCGAGCGTGGCGCCGGTCGTGGTGATGTCGACGATCATTTCCGCGGTGCCGGCCGCCGGCGCGCCTTCGGTGGCGCCAGAGCTTTCCACGATGCGATAGTCGACGACGCCGTGCTCGGCGAAAAAGCCGCGCGTCAGGTTGGCGTATTTGGTGGCAAGCCGCATCTTGCGCTCGTTGCGCAGCCGGAATGCGGTGGCGACGTCGTCAAGATCGGCCATGTTGCGCACGTCGATCCAGGCTTGCGGCACGGCGACGACGACATTGGCGAAACCGAAGCCGAGCCCTGTCACCATGACAATGCGCCGGTTCGACAGCGGGATCATCTCGCGCACCAGATCCTCGCCGGTGATACCGAGATGCACCGCGCCCTGGCCGAGCTGCTGGGTGATCTCGGCCGCGGACAGATAAGCCACCTCGACGCCGTCGAAGCCCGCGATAGCGCCGCGATAGTCGCGGGCGCCGCGCGGCTTGACCAGTTCGAGGCCGGCGCGGGCAAAAAAGCTTTCGGCGTTTTGTTGCAGCCGGCCCTTCGACGGCACGGCGAGCAGGAGCGGGGCGGCGTTCATGCTGCGCCCCCGCATGCGGTGAGCTCTTCGATCGAAGCGGCAAAACCGACCGCCGGAATAGGCGCCCGAGCGCCGAGCCGCGTCAGCAGTCCGTCATAGCGGCCGCCGGCGACCAGTGCGCTCTTGCCGCGCGGGTCGTGCAGCTCGAACACGAAGCCGGTGTAATAATCGAAGCCGCGGCCAAAACCGGTCGAGAATTTTATGCCGCGCACGTCGACGCCGCGCGCGGCGAGGAAACCGGCGCGGGTCTCGAACAGATCAAGCGCGGGCCCGAGCGCGATCTTGGCGTCGGCGGCAAGCGTGCGCAGTTCGCCCGCCGCTTCGTCGGGATCGCCGCCCACCGCGAGGAAGCGCTCGATCAAGGCGCGGGTCTCGCGCGGCAGCCGCGTCGGCGCGTTCAGCGCCGCCTGTTCGAGAAAACGGTCGGCGATCTCGGCGACGGAACGGCCGCCGACCGCGGCGATGCCGGCGATCGACAGCAGATCCGTCACCAGGTGATGCGCCGCCTTCGGATCGGAATTGGACAGCGCGGCGAGCACGCCCTGGTATTCGGGCGCGCCGTTGGCCGAACTGAGCGTGATCTGATCGAGATCGTGCGCCAGCGAGGTCTTGCGATTGAAATCCTTGACCAGGCGGCGCTTCCACACCGGCGCCAGATCGAGCGCGGCGACGAAGGCTGAAAACAATCCGACGTCGCCCACGCGGATTTCCGGCGCGCCCAAGCCGTAGTGCGTCGTCGCTTCCAGCCCGAGCGCCAGCATTTCGGCATCGGCGGCCGCCTTGTCGGCGCGGCCGAAGGATTCGATGCCGGCTTGGACGAACTCCGCCGCAGCGCCTTCGCGGTGACGGAACACAGCGCCGAGATAGCAAAAGCCCGCCGCCTTGCCGGCGTCGGGCGAAGCGAGGTAGTCGCGCGACACCGGGATGGTGAGATCGGGCCGCAGGCACAATTCGCGGCCTTCCGGATCGGTGGTGAGGAACATGCGGCGGCGGATGTCCTCGCCGGATAGATCCAGGAACGGCTCCGCCGGCTGCAGCACCGGCGGCGCGGTCTGCACATAGCCGGCGCGCACATAGGAGGCGACGAGCGCCTGCGCCCGCGCGTCCGGTCCGTTACTCAAGGTGCTCGACATGTCGCTCTTCAGCGGCGGTTGGTTTGCCTCCAGCCGCCCGCGCAATCCCTGCTTAGTTGCGCGGCCCTTTAGCACGGCAAACCCTACAATTCGACGAAGATCGGCCCGGGCCGTTAATGCCGGCGGCGCTTTCCGTGCGCGGCGCGGTGACTTTCGGCGCCGCGAAACGGCGGCTTTAGCGGAGTGAAATCAGATATTTACGATGAATGACGACGGCCGGTTGTTTGACTGGCCCGGGCGACATTGCGTAGTCTTAAGCCGACGGTTCCCCGGTTGGGGATCAAAAGGGAACGCGGTGCGGGCGCGACATCGCCCAAAGCTGCGGCTGCCCCCGCAACTGTAAGCGGCGAGTCTTTCGTCAAATATCCACTGGGATCTCGGGTCCCGGGAAGGCGACGAAAGGTTAAGACCCGCGAGCCAGGAGACCTGCCGTCAGCCGTGGTCATACGCGAGCGCTGTCGGTCGGGGTGTACTGGCGGTAGGCGAACCGATCATCCGGTCTGGATGGGCGGGGACACCTAAGGTCGCGGTGACGTGCCACAGGGCGTGCCACCCGAGGTGTCTGCCATGCGTTCCTCCATTTTCGCCATGCGGCGCGGCGGCGGTTGCTGCGCGCGCCTCGTCATCCGGTCCCGGCCGCCTTGCCGGTATGCAGATTTATTGACTTCGTCATACCGGGTGCCACACTGGCCCGCCGGTGGGTTCGGATCTGGGGCGGGAAGGGCGATGGCGTCGCGGTTCATTGCGTCGGCGGCGCTGTTGTTGTCCGGCGTAAGCGCTTGGGCGCAAACGCCGCCGACAGTCGCGCCGGTCGCCACGACCCAACTGCCAGCCATTGAGGTCACCGCCAAACATACCAAGCCGCGCGCCGTGCACGCGAAGCCGGCTGCGACTCCGGCCGGCGCGGCGAGTGCGCAGGCTTCGCCGCCGCCGCCCTACGTCACCGGCGCGCCGAACATTGCCGGCGGCGCCGCTATGCCGCCCACCATGGCGAGCCAGATGACGGTGACCGGCCAGGATCTCAACGCGCGCCCGGCGGCGCGGCCGGGCGAGATTCTCGAAGCCGTGCCCGGCCTCGCCGTGGTCATGCACGCCGATGGCGGCAAGGCCAATCAATATTATCTGCGCGGCTACAATCTCGATCACGGCACCGATCTGGCGATCTTCGTCGACGACATGCCGATCAATTTGCCGTCCCATGCCCACGGCCAGGGCTATGCCGACCTCAATTGGCTGATACCGGAGACCGTCGCCAGCCTCAACATCCGCAAGGGACCTTACTTCGCCGACGTCGGCGATTTTGCCACCGCGGGCTCGCTGTTCGTCAATCTGCGCGACAGCGTCGACAAGACCATCGCCGAGGCCACCGTCGGCAGCTTCGGCTATCTACGCTATTTCGGCATGGGCGCGACCAGGCTCGGCGGCGGCACGTTGCTCTATGCCGGCGAGGCGAACACCTACAACGGCCCCTGGGACACGCCGGACGACATGCACAAGCTCTCCGGCTTGTTGCGTTACAGCCAAGGCACCGCGACCGACGGTTTTTCGGCGACCGCCATGGCCTATTCGAACACCTGGAATTCTACCGACCAGATTCCGCTGCGCGCCATCGCGTCGGGCTTGATCGGACTCGATGGCGAGCTCGATCCCACCGACGGCGGCAATACCAACCGTTTCTCGCTGTCGGCGCGAATGGCGCAAACCGACGGCGGCGGGCAGTGGAAAGCCAATGGCTATGTGGTGAAATACGGACTCGACCTCTACAACAACTTCACCTGGTTTCTGACCGATCCGGTCAACGGCGACCAGTTCCATCAGCGCGACGATCGCATCTATGGCGGCGGTGGCGTGTCGCGCACCATCCAGGGCTCGCTGTTCGGCCGGCCCACCGAAACCGTGTTCGGCGTCCAGTCGCGCTATGACGACATCACGCTGGCGCTAACCAATACGGTGCAGCGCCAGTTCCTGTCGAACGTGCTTGTCGACCACGTCAGCGAAGGCAATGCCGGCGTCTATGTCGAGAATACGGTGCACTGGACCGACTGGCTCAGAACCACCGCCGGCTGGCGCGGCGATTATTATGCGGCATCGGTGGATTCGATCCTGCAGCAGGCGAACTCCGGGACCGACAAGGTCGCGATCGGCAGCCCAAAATTGCGTGTCGTCGTCGGGCCGTTTGACAAAACCGAATTCTTCCTCGGTCTCGGCATGGGCTATCACAGCAACGATGCGCGCGGCGTGACGGCGACCGAAGTGCCAGGCGATCCGGCGCAGCCGCAAAGCGCGGCGCCGTTATTGGTACGCTCCCGCGGCGCCGAAGTCGGCGTCCGCACCCGCGTTATTGCCGGCCTCGACAGCTCGGTGAGCCTGTTCGTCCTCGATCAGGCCTCGGAGCTGTTCTTCGACGGCGATAGCGGCGACACCACGCCGGGCCGGCCGAGCCGGCGCACCGGCATCGAGTTCACCAACGATTACCGGCCGGTGTCGTGGATGCACATCGACGCCGACCTCGCGCTCACCCGCGCCCGCTTTCTCGGCTTCGATTCAGCGCAGGAGCAAACCTATCAATCGCTGGCCGGTTTTCCGCAGGCGCAGATCGGCAATGCGCCGGGCAATTTCGTTTTCAACGCGCCGTGGATGGTGGCGTCGGCCGGCGTCACGCTCGGCGAGGATACCGGCTGGTTCGGCGCGCTGCGCTGGCGCTATATCAGTTCGCGGCCGTTGACCGAGGACGGCGCATTCCGCTCCGCGCCGCTCAGCGTTTTCAACGGCCAGATCGGCTACCGCTTCGCCGACGGCTGGCGCATCCAGCTCGACGGCCTCAATCTGTTCAACACGCGATCGGCCCAGGCCGAATATGCCTATGGCTCGCTGCTCAAGAACGACAGCTTATTCGCCATGTGCTTTCCGGCAAGCGGAGCGCCAACCGTGCCGGCTGCGGTTTGCCAGAACGGCGTGATGGATTACGCGCTGCATCCGATGGAGCCCCTCGCGGTGCGGCTGACCCTGGCGAAGACCTTTTAGGTTGTCCGCGGTCGGGTGCATGCACGCCACACGGCCGTACATTTTTTGCTGTTCCCAAGGAGCGAAAAGGTCTTGCGTTTTGTAATGTTATAACATTACGATGGCCGGGCAGATCGGGGGGAGATTGACGTTGCGGCGGACTGGCGTCGCGTCGGTGCCGGGACATTGGGCCGACGCAACGGTTGCGTTTGTCCTCTCGCAACTGTCGCATCAATGCCACAGCGCGCATCAATCGCTTCGGCCCGGCTTGCGGAAAGGTGTTGTGGCGTTGCGCACCGGCAGCGGCGTCATAGACTGACCGGCATGGCCGGGAATGCGTAAACGAAACCCGAGTTCGCGTGATGCGGTGGTTCAGGGCGAACAGGATTTTGGGTGGCCGGCTGGCGCTGTTGGCGCTGGCGGTGCAATTCGTCGTCGCCTTCGGCCACATCCATCACGACGATATTTACGGATTTACGCGCACAGCGGCGGCAATTGCCGCGCCGGTGCCTGACGGCGGCCAGCCGCTGCCGGGCGATCAGCCGACCAAGCACGGCGACGATTACTGCGCCGTCTGCGCCACCATGTCGTTGCTCGGCAATTCATTCGTCGCCGTGGCGCCGGCATTGCCGCTGCCGCCCGCCTCGCAGGCGATCGAGCAGCTTGATCGCGTCGCGGCTATTTTCATCGCGCCGCGCCGCGCCGCGTTCCAATCCCGCGCGCCGCCCGCGGCCTGACCGCCGGTTGGTGCCGGGCTTCGGCATCGCTTGCGCTTTTTTGCTTCCGTCAGCGCCGGCGATGGCCGCAAGCTCAACGCGGCAACGTTTCTTCGTTCCTGATTTGCCGCGACAGCACCACCGCCGACGTGTCTGGCAATGCATTCAACATTTGGGGTCGGTGTCATGTCTGTTCGTTCAGTTCGTCGCAGGTATTTGCTCGCTAGTAGCGCGCTGCTCGCCTTGATCGGCTTCTGCGACGCGGCTATCGCGCAAGCCAAGCTTCCCGAGGTCGAGGTCACCGCGAACAAAAACAAACCGAAGCCGCCCCCGGCGCGGGTTGCGCGCCCGGCGGCGCCCGCGCCGGTGGTGGCGCCGCTGACACCGGCGGAACAGCTCGCCGCCAAGAGCAATGCTTTCGACCAGAGCCGCAGCAATCTGTACACGACCATCGGCACCACATCGAGCACGCAGACCCACGCCACCATCGACGCGCTGCCGCAGGGCACCAACGCGACCGTCGAGAAGGCGCTGCTGCAGGCGCCCGGCGTGTCGCAGGATTCAGTGGCGAGCGGGTTTCTTCATGTCCGCAACGATCATGCGAACGTGCAGTACCGCATCAATGGCGTAATATTGCCGGACGGGATCGGCGGCTTCGGCAGCGTTTTGAGCACCAGCTGGGTCGGCAGCATTGCGCTGGTCACCGGCGCGCTGCCGGCGGAGTTCGGCCTGCGCACCACCGGCCTGGTCGACATCACCACGCGTGCCGATGTTTTCAATAATTCGGGGAGTGTCGGCTTTTACGGCGGCAGCCGCGGCACTATCACGCCGACCTTGGAATATGGCGGCACCTTCGGCGGCAATTGCCCGGCAACGTCGTCTTCGACTGTGACGAAGGCACCGCCCTCGTGGTCAAGCAAGGACTGCTTTCCCGGCGTCCAGTACTACTTCACCGGCCGTTATCTGCAGACCACGGAAGGCATCGAAAATCCGACTCCTGCGCTCAACGCCATCCATGATTTCTCGCATCAGGCAAATGGCTTCGCCTACATGTCGACGTTCGTAGACCCGGCAACGCGCTTGAGCCTGATCGCGGGGACCTCATACAACACATTCCAGATCCCCAATAACCCAGGCCAGCCGGTCGGAATGAATGGAAATCCTCCCGTCACCAGCGCGTTCGGTGTCACGAATTTCGATTCCTCGTTGCTCAACGAGAACCAAAGGGAGTTCAACCAATACGGCGTGTTGGCTCTGCAACGGTCCACGCCAGGCTTCGACGGGCAGATTTCCTATTTCACTCGCTACAGCAATCTGCACTTCATCCCCGACCCGATCGGCGACCTGCTGTTCAACGGCATCGCCTCGGACGTCAGCCGGCAATCCTACACCAACGGCATTCAGGGCGATGCCTCGTATGTGGTCAACGCTGCGCATACGCTGCGCGCCGGCTTCACCGTCAGTGCCGAGAAGGCCTGGGTCGATAATACGTCGCTGGTCGAAGCCTGCGGGCCGGCCTGTGACGGCACCGACAACGTCGACGCGCCGTTTCCCATCACCGACGACGTGGCCAAGCTCGCTTGGCTCGCCGGCCTCTACGTGCAGGACGAGTGGAAGATCACCAGCCAGTTGACCATGAATGCCGGCTTGCGCTTCGACCAGATGTGGCAATTCACCGACGCCAATCAGTTCAGCCCGCGGCTCAGCTTCACCTACAAGCCGTTCGAGAATACGACGTTCCACGCCGGTTATGCGCGCTACTTCACGCCGCCGGTGCTGGTCGAGGCGGCGCCGGCCAATATCGCGCTGTTCAACAACACCACCGGCGCGCCGAATGCCGGCCAGCCGGCCGATCCGGTGCTGCCGGAGCGGTCGCATTATTTCGACGCCGGCGTCGTGCAGAAAATACCGTTCGGCTGCTACGGGGCGGCGTCGCACGACTGCTCCAGCCTCGAAATCGGCCTCGATGCCTATTACAAGATCGCCAAAGACCTCATCGACAACGGCCAGTTTGGCCAGGCGCTGGTGCTCAGCGCGTTCAACTACCAGAAGGGCATCAACGAAGGCATCGAGCTCAGCGCCAAATACACCAACGGTCCTTTCCAGGCCTACGCCAATTTGGCGGTGGCGCAGCAGCGGGCGACCAACGTGGTGTCGAATCAATATTTGTTTGACAACACTGCGCCGGTCGCCGATCTCGGCGGCCTCACCGAGTTCCAGTACATCGCGACGCACTGGATCTACACCGACCACAACCAGTTCGTCACCGCTTCGGCAGGCGCAATTTACCAGTTCTGCGGCCGACCCGCCACGGCGGCGGAAATGTTCGGCGCGGGCGGAATGTGGCCGACTTTCAATTCATGGTGCGGCACGCGGATCTCCTCCGACATGATCTTCGGCAGCGGATTGCGTCAAGGCGACGCCAATACCGACTCGCTGCCGCCATACGCCCAGGTCAATGTCGGCATCGCGCGCGAGTTCCTGCTGCCCGGCGACACCAAGCCGACCACGGTGCGGTTCGATGTCGTCAACCTGTTCGACACGATCTATCAGATCAGGAGCGGCAGCGGCATCGGCGTGTTCGCGCCGCAATACGGCCCGCGCCGCGGCTATTTCGCCGGCTTGTCGAAGAAGTTCTGAGATCGCCAACCGATTGCGTAAATGTTGCATGAGAGGATGACCAATGACGACGATCAACCCCAACGCCGGCTATTGCACCGCGCGCGTAGCCGCGACCGTTATCGGCTTTCTGGCCGTCGCCACCTCGGTGCGGGCTGCCGACCTAACGCCGCCGCCTGTTGCCGCTCCGGCAGCGTATAATTGGTCCGGCCTCTATATCGGGCTGAATGCCGGCTATGCGGCTGCCAAGATCACCGAGACGGTCACTGGCGGTGGATCCGGCAGCGCCAACATCCCGGCCGGCCTTGGCGGCTTGCAGATCGGCGCCAATGTGCAGACCGGCGCCATCGTGTGGGGCTTTGAAGGTGATTTCGACGGCAACATGGCGACCAAATCCGTGGCCGTCGCCGGAGGAGCTTTGTCGGGCACGGCGCAAATTCCTTGGCTCGCGACGTTACGCGGCCGGCTCGGCTATGCGTTCGACCGGTACTTGTTCTATGTCACTGCGGGCGGCGCCGCCACCGAGCTCAAATCCGCTGTGACCGTCGGCGCCATAAGCTCTGCCACCACGAGCAGCACCGCTGCTGCGTGGACGGCTGGCGGCGGCTTTGAGGCGGCGTTCACAGAAAATCTCAGCGCCAGGATCGAATATCTTTATCTCGACGCCCGCAATATAAGCGTGGCGCAGGTCGGCACGCCGTTCGTTGCGGTCACCGGCCGGCTGCAAGACAATCTGGTGCGGGCGGGCGTGAACTATCGGTTGCCAGTGGCCTGGTGACGTAGCCGAAATAACGTCAATCACTAGCGCGGGATGTGCATCCGCGACGTCAGGTCTGCTGCACCTCGACGGTGACGTGCGACAGGTTGCGGAAATGGCGGAGCAGGCGCCGGTAATGGCCGGCGTCGCGCGGCTTGGTGGTGACGACCGAGAGGATGGCGCCAAGATGGCCGGGACCGAGGCGCCACAGATGCAGGTCTTCGAGGCGGTCACCGTCGCGCTCGATGGTCGCCCGCACCCGTTCCGCCATGCCGCGGTCAGGATTCATGTCGAGCAGGATGGCGCCGGTATCGCGGATGAGCCCGTATGACCATGACGCGATCACGACAGCACCGCAAATTCCCGCCACTGGATCCATAAAGAGCCAACCGAAGGTGCGCCCGAGCAGAAGGCCGACGATCACCAGCACCGACACGACCGCGTCCGCCAGTACATGAATGATGGCGGCGCGCATGTTGTTGTCGCGATGCGCCGCGCCGTGGGCATGCTCGTGCTCGGCAAATTCGGCTGTATGGACCTCGCCGCCGCCATTGAGCAACACGCGGGCTGTGAAAGTGTGCGGCTCAGGGATTTCGCCGATGGCTTCGAGATAGCCGTACCGTTCGGTCATGGCGAAGACTTCGCGCGTGCCGTCGCCACGCACAGTCTCGATGTTGACGTCATCGGCACGCAGTGAATTACCCGCGGAGGTGATCCGAAAGCGCGGCGGCACGCCGTTCTCGAAGATTTCTACCGTTATCCGGCCGACGCTGGTTTGCAGGTCGCGGGTCTCATCATGGTCGTGTCCGGCATCCGCATCGTCTTGAGCGTGATCATGGGAGTGGCCGTGATCGTGGCCGCCGCCGCTGAGCAGGAGGACGCTCGCGATATTGACGATCAACCCAAGCACGGCAATCGGGATCGCCTCGTTGAAGCTGATCGGCACTGGCGCAAACAAGCGTGAGACCGCCTCGTAGCCGATGAGGATCGCAATCATCGCCAGCACGATGGCACTGGAGAAGCCTGCGAGGTCGCCAAGCTTACCGGTGCCGAAGGAAAAACGCGGGTCGTCGGCGTGGCGCCGTGCGAAACGGTAGGCGAGCGCGGCGAGCAGGAGCGCGCTGGCATGGGTCGACATGTGCAAGCCGTCGGCGACGAGCGCGATTGAGCCGAACAACAGGCCACCGACAATCTCGGCCACCATCATGGCGGCGCACAGCACGATCACCGCCCAGGTGCGGCGCTCGTTCTTGTCGTGGCCTTCGCCGAGAAAAACGTGGCTATGGCTGGCTGTGGACATGACGCTCGCCGCCTTCACTTCAGATAGGCCTGCACGGCCTCGATCAGCTCCTCGGCGCCGCGCGAGCGGTCGGCATCTTTCGCCGGATCGACGACGTGGAGGCGGATATGGTCCTCGATGACTTCCGTCATCAGGCCGTTCATGGCGCCGCGCGCCGCGACGATCAGATGCAGCACCGTGGCACAGCCCTTCTCGTCCTCGAGCGCGCGCTCGACCGCCTCGATCTGGCCGCGCACGCGGCGCACCCGGTTGAGCAGCTTGACCTTCTCGATCTTGGTGTGCGACACGGTTGCCGTGCTCCGTATATAGGGTAGGGGGTATGGTATAGGCCCGGTGGCCAGGATGTCCAGGGCGGGTGGGCCAGCCCCATTGACGCGGCTAGACGTAGTTTCTATTACAAAATGTAGCCATGGTTAAAAACTACAGCCATGGCTTCATGAGATGCAACAATGTTCGGGATGGACTGAATAATATTCAGGGACGACATTTCCAGTTGCGTGGCCGCGGGGGGGTTCGCAAGCGCGGCGCTGTCACGCGGCTGTCGTGATCGGAATGGCAGCAATGGCGGTCGAGTAGGTCGTGAGGCGTCGGAGGCTTGGGGCACCGATGGGGGGACTGCGCGTTGTCATCGGGCTGGTGGCACTGACGGGGAGCGCCGCGGCCGCAGACCTGCCGGTCAAGGCGCCGCCGCCGGCAGCGGCTGCCTATGATTGGAGCGGGTTCTATCTCGGCGGGCATTTTGGCTACGCGGCCGGGTCTTCGCACTGGTCGGCGACGCAGACTGGAGCGCCGGCCGTCACCGGCTCGCTCGATCTGTTCAATGCCTACGATATGTTCCGCGATACCGGCAGCGACCTTGCCGGCTTCCAGGCGGGTTACACGTATATGCTGCCGTCGCGCTGGGTGCTGGGCATCGAGGCCGACGTATCGTTCCCGAGCTTTGCCGAGCCGACGCCGCATTTGATCAGCGGCGTCGGCACGATCTCCTCGGCGTCGATCGGACTTGCCAGCTATGCCGAGCAGGTGGAGTTTTCCGGCACGGTGCGCGGCCGCATCGGCTATGCGCCAAATCTTGGAACAAGCCATTGGCTGTTTTATGCCACCGGCGGCTTCGCCTGGAGCTTCGACCAATTCACCCGCACGCAACTGGCCGGCGTGCCGGCCGGCGGCACCGCGGTGCCCGGCACCGTCGAGAACCTGTTCGCGCAGCCGCGCGCCGGCGGGACCATCGGCGGCGGCGCCGAAGTCGCCTTATGGTCGAACTGGACCGCTCGCGCCGAATATCTGTTCATCGACTATGGCGGCCGCAGCGTCTCGTTTCCGCTCGGCGGACAAAAATTTGATTCCAATCTCACGCTCAACGAATTTCGCGTCGGGCTCAATTACCGGCTCAATGGCGAAACCGGAAAGTTTGCTGATGCCGCTGCGACGCCGGCTGCGCCCGAGACCGATAATTTCGCGATCCACGGCCAGTCGACGTTCCTGGAGCAATATGACTTCCCGTTTCGCAATCCCTACATGGGCCGCAACAGCCTCGACCCCAACCAGGGACGCGAGACCTTGGACGCCACGGCCTTTCTCGGCGTGCGGTTGTGGCGGGGCGCCGAGCTTTGGGTCAACCCGGAAATCGATCAGGGTTTTGGGCTCAGCGGCACGGTGGGCGCCGCCGGGTTTCCAAGCGGCGAGGCCTATAAGGTCGGAGCCTCGGTACCGTATCTGCGCATGCAGCGCATGTTCGTTCGGCAGACGATCAGCCTCGGCGGCGAGACCGCGAAGGTGGAGTCCGGTCCCAATCAGTTCACCGGCTCGCAGACTGCCGACCGGCTGGTCATCACCATGGGCAAATTCGGCGTCGTCGACGTTTTCGACACCAACAAATATGCCCACGATCCGCGTGGCGACTTCATGAATTGGACCATCGTCGACACCGGGACGTTCGACTACGCCGCCGACGCCTGGGCCTATACCTACGGCACCGCGGTCGAGTGGTACCAGGGCTCGTGGACCGTGCGCGGCGGCATATTCGATCTTTCGGTCACACCCAACGCCACGAACCTGGATTCCTCGTTCGGCCAGCTTCAGTGGGTTGGCGAGATCGAGCATCGTTATGAGCTTTGGGGCCAGCCCGGCAAGATCGCGGTCACCGGATTCCTCACCCGCGGCCGCATGGGCAGCTTCGCCGACGCCATCGCGTTGTCCGCGGTGACCGGCGGCCCCGCCGACATTGCGGCGGTTCGTCAATACAAAAGCCGCGGCGGAGTGAGCCTCAACCTCGAGCAACAAATCACCGAGGGGCTCGGCGCCTTCGCCCGCGCCGGGTGGGCCGATGGCAATATCGAGCCCTATGAGTTCACCGACGTCGACCGGACGCTCGCCGCCGGGCTCGCGCTGTCCGGAAAGCAGTGGGGGCGGCCGGACGACACCGTCGGCCTTGCCGGCGTGGTCAACGGCATCACGGGCGTGCACCAGGCCTTCCTCAATGCCGGCGGGCTGGGCATCCTGGTCGGCGACGGCATGCTGCCGCATCCCGGCCTCGAACACATCGTCGAGGCCTATTACCAGTTGCCGGTGTCGTACTTTAAGCTGACGCTCGACTATCAGCTCATCGTCAATCCGGCCTACAACACCGATCGCGGCCCGGTGTCGGTGGTTGGCGCGCGCATGCACGCGCAGTTCTGACCGCGGACTTTTGGAACCGACCGGCGCCCGGCCCGTCGTTTTCATCGACACGGCGACTGCAGAGTGGCAACTTAAGGCGCCGGCGTCGGGGGACGTCGCGGCAGGCGTTGGGGCCGTCATGCGGGGGCTGTTCGTTGCCGGAATATTGCTGGCCGCGCTGGCGCGGGGCGCATTCGCGGCCGATATTTCGCTTCCGGTGAAAGCGCCGCCGAAGCTCCAGGAAAACTCCTACGACTGGTCGGGGTTCTATGCCGGCGCGCATTTCGGTTACGCCGCGGGCTCGTCACGCTGGTCAGCCACCTCGACCGGCGCCGCGGCGCCGGCGCTGACTGGCTCGCTCGATCTGTTCAACGGCTACGACATGTTCAAGGGCACCGGCAGCTACTTCGTCGGTTTCCAGGGCGGCTACAATTATCTCCTGCCGTCGCGGCTTTTGCTCGGCATTGAGGCCGACATAGGGTTTCCCAACACGCTTGGCGGCACGGCGACGTTCGCTTCGCCGGTGACCGGCACGGCGAGCTACGCCGAACAGGTGGAAATGTCCGGCACGTTGCGCGGCCGCCTTGGCTACGCGCCAAATCTTGGGACAGGCAACTGGTTGTTCTACGCCACCGGCGGCTTGGCCTGGAGTTACGACCAGTTCACCCGCAGCCAGATTGCCGGCGCGCCGGTGGGCGGCACGGCGACGCCCGGCACCATGGAAAGTCTGTTCCTGGTGCCGCGCCTCGGCGGCGCCGCCGGCGTCGGCGTCGAGCTCGGCCTGACGCCGAGCTGGGCGGCGCGGCTTGAATATCTCTATACCGGCTATGGCTCGCGCAGCGTGACGTTTCCCGGCGGCGCCCAGCAGTTCACATCCAGCCTCGCCGTGCAGTCGGTTCGTGTCGGCCTCGATTATCAGCTCGGCCATACCGGCATCGATCCCGATATTTTCACCAAGGGACCGTCGGCGCTCGACCTCGATTGGTTTTCCTTCAAGGGCCAGACCACCTTCATCGAGCAATACGCGCCGCCGTTCCGCTCGCCCTATCTCGGGCCGCACAGCCTCGATCCGAACCAGGGCCGCGAGAGCTGGGACGCCATGTATTTCGTCGGCGCAAAATTGTGGCAGGGCGCCGAACTCTGGGTCGATCCGGAAATCGATCAGGGTTTTGGCTTGAGCAACACCGAAGGCATCGCCGGCTTTCCGAGCGGCGCCTCGTTCAAGGTCGGGGCCTCGGTACCTTATGCGCGCGTGCAGCGCGCCTTCGTGCGCCAGACCATCGATCTCGGCGGCGACAGCCAGAAGGTCGAGGCCGACCAGAATCAGTTCGCCGGCTCCAACACCGCCGATCGCCTCGTCATCACGGTCGGCAAGTATTCGGTGTCCGACGTGTTCGATCAGAACAAATACGCCCAGAACCCGCGCAAGGATTTCATGAACTGGGCGCTGATCGATACCGGTACGTTCGATTATGCCGCCGATGCCTGGGGCTACAGCTACGGCGCCGCCGCCGAATGGTACCAGGGCCCATGGACATTGCGCGCCGGCGTGTTCGATCTGACCACGATGCCCAACGGCGAGGACTTGGATCCGCACTTCAGCCAGTTCCAATGGCTCGGCGAAATCGAGCGGCGCTACGAGTTGTGGAGCCACCCCGGCAAGATCGCGTTCACCGGCTTTCTCACCCGCGCCCGCCTCGGCACCTATGAGGACGCCATCGCCTTGGCCCAGGTCACCGGTGGCCCGGCCGACATCGCCGCGGTCCGCCAATATCGCAGCCGCACCGGCTTGGGCGTCAATCTCGAACAGGAAATCACGGCCGATCTCGGGCTATTCGCGCGCGCCGGTTTTGCCAGCGGCGACATCGAGCCGGAATCCTATACCGACATCGATCGCACTGTGGCCGCAGGCTTGGCCTTGAAGGGCACGCAGTGGCACCGCCCCGACGACACGTTCGCGGTTGCCGCCATCGTCAACGGCATCACCAAAGAGCATCAGGCATTCCTCAATGCCGGCGGCTTGGGCATCCTGGTCGGTGACGGCATGCTGCCGCATCCGGGGCTGGAACAGATCATCGAGACCTATTATCAGCTGCCGGTCTATGCTTGGCACCTGACGTTCGATTACCAGCTCGTCGTCAACCCGGCCTACAACCGCGATCGCGGGCCGGTGTCGATCCTGGGCCTGCGCGCACAGACTGAGTTCTGATTGGATTTTGGTGGAGCATGATCTTTTCCGAAAACCGGTATCCACTTTTTGGGATCATGCGCTAAGGCTCGATCACGATTGGCGCGGTAAGCGTGAGGCGCTTTGTCCGGTCAAGCACGACGTCGACGGTGACCGTCCAGTTGCCCGGCTGCGAAAGCTCGATGTCATCGACTTGCCAGGCGCCATCGCGGCGTTGCCGGGCCGGAAGCGATGTCGGGTTGCCGGTCGCGCCGGGGGCGGTCAGCGTCATGCTTACTTGCCGGGCCTCCAGCGCCTCGAAATCTTCGTCCCAAAGCCGGATTGTTGCGCCCGCGCGTCCGGCGCGACCGGGCCTGATGGTTACGTCCGCCATGCCCTCCACCAAATGGATGTGGACGAAAGCGGCGTCGGCGGGGACGGCGCCGTAGGTCGGGTGCTGATGGGCGGCGTGGATCGCCGGCGCCATGGTGCCGAGCGCGGCGACGATGGCGATGACGGCGGCGCCGGCCAAAGCCTCGATCGCGGCGTTGCGGCGCAGCCGCCGCAAAGCGCCGCGGCTTGCGGCAATGCTGGCTTGTTGCAGCAGCTGCGGCGTCAACCGGACGCGATTGATGGCGGCAATCGCCACCATCGCCAGGAACAGGACAATCTTGATGAGGAGCAGCCGGCCGTACTCGGTGTGAAGCAGCGCGGGTACGCTGCCGGCGAGATAGAACGTGTTGACGATCCCGGTCGCGAGCAGCGTGCCGACGCTGACGATGCCGAGGATGGAAAATCGCACCGTCGCCGTTCGCGCCATGGCGAGCGAAGCGTCGTCCGCGCCGGCGGCGGCAAACAGCACGATCAGCGGCAACAGCGCTCCGACCCAGGCCGCAGCGGCCACGAGATGAAGCACGTCGGCGGCCGGATGGAGGATCGCCTCGCCACCCAATCCGCCTGCGGCGTGGCCGGACCAGGCCAAGGCGCCGGCAAAAGCCGCGGCCAAAACCGCGGCCGTGATCTCGAGCCAAGTCGATTTACGGTCGCGCCGCGACAGCAACGCCGGCAAGGTCGCGGCCAGCGCGCAAGCCAGGACAAAACGGATGAGCCAAGCGCGTCCGAAAGTCGTTTGCGACAGCACGGTCCACAGCACGCCGTCGCCGAACACTCGCGCCGCCGGCGAACCGCTCATCGCCGCCGCGGTCAGAATGAGCCACGCCGCGCCCGAGATCGCCGCCAGCGCGAGGCCGATCCAGGCGATGACGGCAAGCCGCGTCCGGACATTCATGGCAACCGCGCGATTGCCGGCCGCGCCGCGCCACGCCGGCGCGGCAACCAAGACCGCAAACAAAACGACGCCTGCCACCAGCATCGTCGCGGCGAAGTGAAGGGCGCGCGCGTAGAGCAGCGGATCGGCCAAGAGACCGGCCAAGAGACTGGCCAAGAGACTGGCCAAGCCTAGTGCCCACCGACGTGGAACGTGAAGGTTCCTTCGGTCGAGTGGGTGTCGACCGAGAGCGCGTGCCAGTGGACCTTGTAGCTTCCCGGCCCGATCGATTTCAGTCCGACCGTCATGGTGTTGCCGCTGACTTGCGCCTTGCCCTGGTCGACACGGGCGCCGCTCGAGTCGGTGACTTGGGCGGTGCTGAAGGCCGGCTCAAGATTTTGCGTGAACGTCAGCACGACATCGTGCGGCGCCGCCGGCACGGTGCTGCCGACCAGCGGACTGGCGTGATCGAGGAAGGCGTGTGCCCGCGCCGCGACGGGCGCGAGCGGAATAAGGCAGAGCGAGACGACAAGGAAAAATTTTCGCATGGCGATACCTCAGAACTTGAGCTGTTGTGGCGGGGTCGACGGGCCGATGAGCGGTTGGCCGATGGTCTTCGGGAAAATGTCGTCGAGATAAAGATGCAATTGCCCGATTACGCCGACGCCGTGCCCGCTCTGGGCATTGACCGGCACCTGCGCCTCGAGGCCGACCTGGAAATAGCTGCCGACCCAGATCACGCCCGGATTGACGGTGCCGGTGGTGACGAAGCTGTTGCCGAAATTGTTGGCGACCGGCGTCGACATCTGGAATTCGACGATCGGGATCAGGTGATTGATGAAATCCGGCAGCTGCAGGTCCATGATTTCGGATTTCAGATACGGCATGCTGTATTGGATCGATCCGCTCCAGGCCAGCACCTGCGGGATGAGCGTCTGCTGCACCACATCGAACGAACGGCTCGGCACCTGGTAGCCAACCTCGCCGGTCACGGCGAAGGCGCGCAGCCAGCCGGCCTCGTCCGGCAGATCGCCGAAGCCCTTGCCGAAATAGTAAGTCGGCGTCAGCACGCTATAGGGCGTCGCAATCCCGGAATTGATGGCGCCCGTAGAGCCCCAATCGACGACCAGGCCGAGCAGCATGGCAAGCTCGTGCGAACCGTCCTTGAGCAACTGGTACTGCGCCGCGGTCTGGAGGTTGTCGAATCCCGCCATGGTCGGACCGCCCGGCCCGCGGATGTGCACCCACGTTTCGCTGAGCGAAACGCCGAAGTCCTGGGTGATGCGCTTTGAGATGTCCGCGCCGACATCCCACTCGGTAGCCGGCGGCATGTCGGCGGTCCGCGACCAGGAGATTGTCGGCAGCGACATCTCGTCGGCCACGCACGGGTCGTCGGTGGCAAGCGTGGCGGGAAGAAAGCGCGCGCCGACGAAGCAATGGGCGAACGCCTGGGTGAAGGGCAGCGCGGTGAACAGCAGCGCCAGTGCGACGGCGCGCGAGCATCTGTGAATTGCAGACATGGAGACTCTCCAATGGCATCAGAGAAACGCTGCGGCCGACGCGGGTCGGGCCGCTGGGCTTCACGCTGCCAGGGGAGGCGCTCGCGAACGATGGTCTTTGGTCTGCAGCCAGCCGACGAGAACGATATTGCGCGGCGGCGCGATGGACTGGCTTGCCGCGAGCGGCGCGCCGGTGAGCTTCGCCGGCGGTGGCACAGCGGCCATCAGCATCAGGCAACCGATGCAGCAATTATCGATACAGTGCTTGGTATTGGTGCCGCCGGACGAGGGCGCCTGGTCGCCTGCGACGACCGTATGGCAGATGATGCCGCTCGGAGCGGCTGCCGCTTCGGCGGCGGCGCTTGCCGCGCCAAAGCTTGCGATCAGGCTCGCCAGCGCAATCGCATAGGCCGTCGCCAGCGCAACAATGCGCCGCTGCAACGGCCGCCTGGCGAAATACTTGCGCACGGTCTCGGACCTCGTCCCGGCAGATAACAGGACAACTGAGACTTTATCACGAAGGGGTCGCGACTATCACCATATCAACCCGCGGCGCCGTGCTTTATTCCCGAACCCTGTGGTAACCGCGCAACGGTCAAGATGACGGATCATGGGTCGGCGGTTTGGCGGATTCAGCGCGGCCCGAGCTTGTGGCGGGCCAGCACGGCGCGGACGGCTTCGACCAATTGCGCCTCCGGCACGGCGCGCTGCGCCTCGGCTTGCTTCTGCAGATGTTCTTCGCGGCCCTTTTCCAGTTTGGCGAGCTCGGCGCCGACGATCAGATCCTTGATGGTGACTTCGCCCTTGGCCTTCTCGTCGGAGCCCTGGATGACGACGCACGGCGCGTTGCGCTTATCGGCATATTTCATCTGCGGGCCGAATTTGCCCGAGCCGAGATAAAGCTCGGCGCGTATAGGCAGCCCACCATCGTCCGGCTTTCGCAGTCGATTCACCAATCGCATGGCGTCTTCGATAGGTTCTCCAGGAAATACCGTGACGACAACTGGACCATGCTCGGCTTTGGTCTCGACCTTGCCGAGACGCTGGAGCGCAGCGAGCAATCGTGACACGCCGATGGAAAACCCCGTCGCCGGCACCGGCTCGCCGCGAAAGCGCGAGACGAGTCCGTCATATCGCCCGCCGCCGCCGACCGAGCCGAAGCGTGGTGAGCCGGCGGCGCTGTCGGTGGCGAAAGTCAGTTCAACTTCGAAAACTGGTCCGGTGTAGTATTCGAGGCCGCGGACGACGGAGGGGTCAATCACGATCTGATTGTCGATGTAGCCTGCCGCGCGTATCAATTGGTTTATTTGTCTTAGCTCGTCGAGGCCTTGCCTTCCTGTCGATCCTAGCTCAACGCGTTCCTCGAGCCAGTTTATCGCCTCATCTCCCTGAAAGTCGGGGTGCTCTATTTTGTCTCTTCGGTATTCTGGAAAACCAAGATTGGACGATGCTGTATATCCAAGATAGCGCATCACATTATCGGCTTGCCCCAAGTCCAAGTTCGCTCCCTTGGTAAAATCTCCGCTTTCGTCTTTTCGCCCCGCTGTTAAGAGTTGAAAGACAGCGGTAGGGCCAAGACGATCAAGCTTGTCGACCGCACGTAGCACGATGAGCCGCCTTTCACCATTTGCTTCCCCGCCAAGCATCAGGGACTCGAGCAACCCGTCGAGTACTTTTCGGTTACTAACTTTCACAACATAGTCGCCTGGTGAAAAACCAAGCGATTCCATGGTAGCGGCGGCCATCATGCACATCTCGGCATCGGCGGCGGGGGAGGCGCTTCCCACTGTATCCGCATCGAACTGCATGAACTGCCGAAACCGCCCCGGCCCCGGCTTTTCGTTGCGAAAAACATTTCCGACGCGATATGAGCGATACGGCTTCGGCAGCGTGTCGAAATTTTCCGCTACGTAGCGCGCCAGCGGCGCGGTCAAATCGTAGCGCAGCGACAGCCATTGCTCGTCGTCGTCCTGGAACGAGAACACGCCCTCGTTCGGCCGGTCCTGGTCGGGCAAAAATTTGCCGAGCGCCTCGGTGTATTCGATCGCCGGCGTCTCCACCGGTTCGAAGCCGTAAAGCTCGTAGACCGCGCGGATTTTTTCGATCATCTCGCGGGTGGCCGCGATCTCGGCCGGCCCACGGTCGGCGAGCCCGCGCGGCAGCCGCGCCTTGAGCTTGTTGGATTTTTCGGATTTGTCGGACATTTTTAAAGTGCTCTGGGCGGGTGTTAGCAGCCACGACTCGCAGCCGCAATGCTACTCGATTTCGTCTTGGCCGAGACGGCACCCCGCGACGCCAGCGTCGCGGGTACCCTATTGTCCCGGCCGTCGCCGTCTTCCATGTTGCAGTAAAGACGAGACGCCCGGAGGCAGTCCCATGGCAGAGCCCAATCGCCGCAGCGCGGCCGTGCCCAACGATCTCGAAGCCTTTTGGGTTCCGTTCACGCCGAACCGGGCGTTCAAGCGCGCGCCGCGGTTGATCGCGCGCGCCAAGGACATGCACTACTACACCCCCGAGGGTCGCGCCGTGCTCGACGGCACCGCCGGGCTGTGGTGCACCAATGCCGGCCATAACCGCGCCCCGATCGTCGACGCCATCAAGCGCCAAGCCGAGGAGCTCGATTACGCGCCGGCGTTCCAGTTTGCGCACCCGAAATCCTTCGAGCTGGCGAGCCGGATCGCGGCGCTGGCGCCCGCCGATCTCGACCGCGTATTCTTCTGCAATTCCGGCTCCGAGGCGGTCGATACCGCGCTGAAGATCGCGCTCGCCTATCACAATGTGCGCGGGCAGGCCTCGCGCACCCGGCTGATCGGTCGCGAGCGCGGCTATCACGGCGTCGGCTTCGGCGGCATTTCGGTCGGCGGTATCGTCGCCAACCGCAAGCATTTCGGCACGTTGTTGGCCGGCGTCGATCATCTGCCGGCGACCTACAACCGCGAGCATCAGGCCTTCACCAAGGGCGAGCCGGAGTGGGGCGCGCATCTGGCCGACGATCTCGAACGCCTCGTCGCGCTGCATGACGCCTCCACCATCGCTGCCGTCATCGTCGAGCCGATGGCCGGCTCGACCGGCGTGCTGCCGCCGCCCAAAGGCTATCTCGACCGGCTGCGCGCGATCTGCGACCGCCAGGGCATTTTGCTGATCTTCGACGAGGTGATCACGGGCTTCGGCCGGCTGGGCCATGCCTTCGCCGCGGAGCGTTATGGCGTGACGCCCGACATGATCACGTTTGCCAAGGGTATCACGTCGGGCGCGGTGCCCATGGGCGGCGTCATCGCGCGCGAAGGCATCTACGACGCTTTCATGCGCGGCCCCGAGCATGTTGCCGAGCTGTTCCACGGCTACACGTATTCGGCGCATCCGCTGGCCTGCGCCGCGGGCCTGGCGACGCTCGATCTTTATCGCGACGAGAAACTGTTCGAGCGGGCGAAAAAGCTCGAACCGTTGTGGGCGGACGCCGCGATGGCGCTCAAGAGCGTGCCCGGCGTGCTCGATATCCGCACGGTGGGGCTGACGGCAGGCATCGATCTCGCCTCGCGCCCCGACGCCTTCGGCAAGCGTGCCTACGAAGCCATGGAGCGCGGCTTCCACGACGAAGGCGTCATGATCCGCATCACCGGCGAGACGCTGGCGCTCACGCCGCCGCTGATCGTCAGCGAAGCGCAGATCGGCGAGATTTTCGACAAAGTGGGAGGAGTGATCAAGGCGGTCATGTAACCGGATTACTGCGGCTTCAGGATCGCCCAGCCGACATGCAGCGCACCAAAGCCGCGGCGCATCGGCAGGTCGAATGGCACGCCGACTTCGGCAGTGCCGGCGATGGTTGCGAATTGCGGCGGCAGATGCGCGGTGTCGCCGCCGCTCCACACCACCATGGCGCCCTTTTTGCGCAGATCGGCCAGATCGATCCACGGCGCGCGGCGCGGCAGGCCGTCGATCAAAACTTCGGGCTGGTCCGGCGAATAGTGCGCGAGATTGCCGCCGTCCCACATCGAGCCGACGACGTAACGCAGTTTGGTTCCCGTGGCGTCGTGGAAGCGCTGCGTCAGCACGGTCGCAAGCTTGTCGCCCGGATAGAACACCGCGCGATAGCGGTGATCGAGCAGCGGCAGCACCGAATAATTGACGATGAAGACGATGGCGAAGATTAAGAACACGACGCCCCAGTGCGCGACGACATGGGCCAGTCGCGCGCGGTCGAGCCTGGCGCGCAGCATCAACACGATCCAAAGCCCGACAAAAAGCCACAGCGGATAACCCCACATCGCAAATGTGCCGCGGCCGCTGACGGCAATCAGCGCGACCATGGCGAGGCCGGGGCCGAACGCGAGCAAGGTCACGATGCGGCGATCGAAGGCGTAATCCCTCCCCCCCTGAGGGGGAGAGTGGGGTGGGGGGTCGGGAGGTGCGGACGCAAGCGTGGACGAGCGCGCGTCACCTCGCGACCCCCACCCCCAACCCCTCCCCACAAGGCGGAGGGGAGTCCGCCACAGCAGCGGCGCGGCGATGAAGAACGACGGCAGCATGAAGAAAATCTGGCTGCCGACAAACACCGCCGGATGCAGGATATGGTCGTACCAGCCGCGCACTTCCGCCGCGCGATGCTCGGCATAGGCCAACGGCAGAAAATCGGTCTGGAACAGCCAGACGATGTGGGGCGCGGCAATGGCGAGCGCGACGACAAGCGCCAGCCACGGTCCGGGCGTTGCCAAAGCGCGCCGCGCGTCGCGATCGAAAATGAGGAACAACGCGTAGGGCGCCGCCAACACGACGACGAAATATTTCGCCCACAGCGCGCTGCCGAAGGAAAATCCGAGCAGGAACCAGTGGCCGAGCAGCCCGCGCTTGAGCGCGGCGTGGAACGCGTAGCCGGCCAGCGCCCAGAACGGCAGCTGGATGACGTCGTGATTGAATTTCACCGCCGTGTACTGGAAGTAATGCATGCCGTCGATGATCAGTACGGCAATGAGCGCGCCGGTCGCCCCGACCAGCGGCCGCGCCGTCGCCCATACCGCGACGAAGGCGACGATCACCACCGCCTGCGCCAGCGCGTAATAGGCGGCGTCGCTGCCGAACGCCCGGTGCAACATCTCGACCAGCCACCACGGCAGCGGCGGCAACTTGTCGTAGCCGAGCTGCCATTCGCGGCCATAGGTCAGCGCCTCGATCAGGTCGAGCGGCAGGTTGGCGTAGAGCAACGCCGGCAGCGCGCTCCAGACCACGAAATGCAGGGCGAGGAACGCGGCGAACGCCGCCTGGGGCGCTTGCTCGATCCAGTCGGCGAAATCGGCCGCGAATGCCAGTCGGGGCGCAGGCGTCGTTTCAGGCATTTGCGGCATCGCCGACATGAGCTTTCGCGCTAGTCCCCAAGGCGGCGATCGCCGCCGTTCCGGCCTGCCGTTATAAAAGCACAACAAAAGCTTAGCCATGGCGGCGGGCGGACTTGCGGCGCCGCGCCGCTTGTGGACACTGCTAGGGCTGGAGCGCGAATCGTCAGCGGGCGGCGAAAGCGCCGCCGGCCCGTTTGGTGAAGGGCATGGGCGTTCTGTAGGGCGCAATGGGGTTCGGCATGGTGCGTATCAGCGCCATCTTCATCGCTGTCTGCATGGTGCTTATCGCCGGCTCGGTTGGCTTTGTGGTCTATCTGCGTTTCGGTTTGACCGGCGCCGAATCGTTTCTGATCGGGCTCGGTGTCTTGACTGCGCTTGCGGTCTACAACGCGGTCGCCGCCCGCTCCCGCGACCGCGCCGAGGTCAGCGACCAGATCGCCTCCATCTCGCGCAGCTCGGCAGACCTGGCGCGCCAGCTTGCCGAGTTCGGCCGCCACCTCGGCACCGTGGAGACCAAGGTCCATTCGGTGCTCGACAAGGCGCTGGCGTCGGCGCAGCCGCTCGCCGTCGAGATCGAAGAACTGTCGACCTTGGTCAAGCATCTCGCCGACTCGGTGGCGGCGCACGAGGCGGTGCTGGCGGGCTTGAGCGGCAAGGAGCGCATCGCGCCCGTCGCGCCCAATATGACCGCTCATGCGACTGCCGCCGTGCCGATGCCAGATCCAGCGGCTGCGCCGGCAGCGTTGACGGCCGCTAGGGTTGCCGCGTTCAACGGCTTGGATCGGGATGGCGTCATCGCCGCGATCAAGGGCGCCATCGAAGGCAGCAAGATCGAACTTTATCTGCAGCCGATCGTCACGCTGCCGCAGCGCAAGGTGCGCTATTACGAGGCGCTGTCGCGGTTGAAGGCCGACGGCGGCGATCTGGTCGCCGCTGCCGATTTCCTGAAATTCGCCGAAGCCGGCGGCTTGATGCCGCAGCTCGACAATCTTTCGGTGCTGCGCTGCGTGCAGGTGGTGCGGCGGCTGTTGCTCAAGAACCGCGACATCGGGCTGTTCTGCAATCTATCGGCGGCGACGCTGACCGATTCAGGCTTTCCGCGGTTTTTGGAATTCGCCGAAGCCAACCGCGCCATCGCGCCGGCGTTGGTGTTCGAATTCACCCAAGAAGCGGTCCGCGCCATGGGGCCGATCGAGCACGAGAGCCTGGCCGCGCTTGCCGAGCGCGGCTTCCGCTTCTCCATGGACAATCTCACCGACCTGCGCGTCGAGCCGCGCGAATTGAACGAGCGCGGTTTCCGCTTCATCAAGGCGCCGGCGGCGCTCTTGCTCAACCGGGTCGGTGCCGCCTCGACCGATATCCACCCCGCCGACTTGTCTGATCTGCTCGGCCGCTTCGGCATCGACCTGATCGCCGAGCGCATCGAGGCCGAAGGCGCGGTGGTCGATCTCCTCGACTACGACGTCCGCTTCGGCCAGGGTTTTCTGTTCTCGCCGCCGCGCCCGGTGCGCCCCGAAGCCTTGCAAGGCGCCGATACGGCCAACGATGCCGCTGAACAGGCCAAACGCGATGCAGCTGCGCCGCGCGGCGCCGGTTTGGCGCAGCTCGCGCGCACCGGCAGCGGACGGCCCTGATTTTCCGCCTGAAATTTCCAGCCTTGAATTATTGCTGACCGACCTTCACCGGCACGAACTGCGTCGTGAACATCTCCTTGTCGTCGGGCGTGTCCTTGAGCAATCCCATTTCGATGTAGGATTTCTTGAGCACCGCGACCGCCTTCGGATCGAAGGTGCCGTCGGTATTGAAGGCGCCAATCTGCTCGTCATAGACGCGGCTGATCACGGCCTCGCTGAGACCCAGGACTTTTGCGGAAATCGCCACCGACTCCGCCTTGTGGGTTTTCATATAGGCGATGGTTTCGAACCAGCCGTCGAGAAAAGCCTTCACCGTATCCGGATGTTTTTCGATCTGGTCGTTGGTGGCGAAGATCACGTGGGTGATGAATTGATCGACGAACGGCGTCGCCCCGGTGATGACGCGCCACTCCTTGGCTTCCTCCAGCGCGTAGCCGGTTTCGAGCGCGCCGATATAGCCGTCGATCTGATGAGTCTTGATCGCGGCGCGGGCCGGCGGCATGCCGCCGATCGGTACCGTGGTGATGCCGTCCGAACCCCAGCCTTCCTTCTGGTTGATGCGGGCGCCGATCCAGTCGGTCAGCGATCCGACCGTGGTGCAGCCGAGCTTCTTGCCCTTGAGATCCGCAACCGTCTTGATGTCGGAATCATAGCCGACCATCACCGCCATGTTTTGCGGCGCGCCGAACATGGCGGCGACCGCCTTGGCCGGCACACCCTTGACGATGAAGGCCATGCCGGGGCCGGAGCCGATGCCGATATCGATCGAGTTCGAGGCGAGAAGCTGCTGCAGTTTGGCGTCGCCGGCCGATGCCGATTCCTCGATATCGAGACCGTGCTTGGCAAAGATGCCGGCTTGGATGCCGATGTCGAGCGGCGTGAAGCTCCAGGCGAACGGCACCACCTTGGCGACGCGAAGCTTTTCGGCGGCGTGTGCCGGCACGAAGCCGGCCGCAAGCGTTATGGCGGCGCATGTCAGGGCCGCACGGAACATTCGCCTCATCGTTTCCTCCCACTGCGACCGCTTTTGCGGCCGGACGGCACCGAAATCATTGCAGAAATCCTTCTGTGTTGCCATGCGGCAGGGCCGCACGTTGCGTTGACCCCGGCCGTTCCGCTCACTAGAATCACAGTATCTTCAAGCCGTTCCGCAGGAGCGCCCCGTGCACATCATCGACTCGCATTTCCATTGGTGGCCCCGCTCGATCTTCGACAAGTTGTGTAAGCGCAAGGACTATCCGCGGGCGAGCGTGAACGACAAAGGCGGCTACAGCTATTTCCGCCGCGAGGCCTCCGGCTGCCATCTCAACTCCTGGGCCGAGTGGTTCGATCTCGACAAGTCGTTCGAATACATGGACAGCCTCGGCCATCAGGTCGACGTGGTGTGCTCGATCGGGCCGTTCTCGGTGTCATTCTCCGATATGCCGCTTTCCGAAGGCCGCGACTACGCGCTGATGTGGAACGAGGAGATGGCGGGCGCGCAGAAGAAATATCCCGGCCGGGTATGGGCGAGCGCCGCGGTGCCGCTGCAGGATACGCGCGCGGCCATCGAAGTGGTCGACGATGCGGTCAACCGCCTGGGCCTGATGGGCGTCAATCTGCCCGGCAGCGTCGGCGAAGATGCCCGCATCGACGCGGAGCGGCTCGAGCCGTTCTATGCCCATGTCGAGAAACTCGGCCTGCCGCTGTTCCTGCATCCGACCGATGTCATCTTCCAGGACATGCTCGACGGCTACGACGGCGCGCTGCATTTGAGCGTCGGTCGGGTCATCGAAGTCTCTGTCGCCGCCATGCGCCTGATCCTCTCCGGCACGATGGAGCGGCATCCGAACTTGAAAATCGTGATGTCGCATACTGGCGGCTCGCTGCCCTACCAGGCCGGCCGCATGGACAAGAATTCGAAAGCCGCGAAATTGCCGCGGCCGGTGCAGGACTACATGAAGCGCATGTACACCGACACCGTGTCGCCGCACTCCGCCGGCATCGCATTTGCCATCGACTATTACGGCATCGATCACGTCATGTACGGCACCGACTATCCGTGCTGGGACCCGGCGCCATGTCTGAAGCTGATCGAAGAGATCAAGTTGTCGGATGCCGACCAGCGGAAACTGTTCTACGACAACGCGCGGCGGATTCTGAATTTGCGCGATCCGGCGCCGGCGAAGGAAGCCAGGCGCGAGCCGGCGCTGGTGTAGCCTTTTCCGTCACCCTGAGGTGGCCCCTCAGGAGGACGGTTCATAGTTGTTGTTTCGGCGCAAAGCGCTCGTCGATGCTTTCCCATTTGTCGTAGCCGACGAGTTTTTTGTAATCCTCGAAATCCATGCCGTCGTTGCGGTGGGCGAATTTGCCCGACTTCATGTCGACGAGCACCGCCTCGATCGCCTTGGCGGCGTGCATGATGGTGTCGAGCCCGAGCACGGCGCAGTTGAAGCCCAGTTGTCCGAGCTCCTCCATCGACAGGATCGGAGTGTGGCCGCCCATCAGCGGATTGCAGATCTGCGGCACGTCGAAGGCTTTGCCGATCTTCTCCAATTCCGCAATGCTGCGCGGCGCCTCGATGAAAATGCCGTCGGCGCCGGCGCGGATGTAGCGCTCGGCGCGCCGCATGGCTTCATCGAGATCATAGACCGCGCGCGCGTCGGTGCGGCCGAGGATCCAGGTTTCCGGATTGATCCGCTCCGAGGCGGCCGCCCTGATCTTGGCTTCGGCAAGCTCGATGGCAACGACCTTCTTGCCGACCATGTGGCCGCAGCGCTTCGGCCATTGCTGGTCTTCGATTAGGATGGCGCTCACGCCCATGCGCTCGTAGGTCTGCACCGTGTGCACGACATTCTTGACGTCGCCATAGCCGTCGTCGCCGTCGACGAACACCGGCAGGTCGCAGGCGGCCATGATATCGCGCACGGCGGCGGAGATTTCGCCAAAACCTTTCAGGCCCACATCGGGCACGCCGTAACGGGCGCCTACGGCCGGAAAGCCGCCGATGAAATAGGTCTCGAAGCCGATTTTTTGGATCAGCCGGGCGCTGAGCGCGTCATGGGCGCCGGGCACGACGAGAAACCGCTTGTCCTTGACGGCTTTGTCGATGATCTGGCGGAAACTCGTCGGCATTGCACGGCCTTGGGTTTTGGGGGGAACGGGTCAAATCCCATACATGCCGCGGTGATTGCGATCAACTCGCGTGGTTACAGCGGCGCCGCGCGCGGCTATGATTTTGCCGAAGCGCTGGCCCGGCCGGGGAGGGCCGAGATCATGAACGCCGAGCAAACCAAATCTCCAGTCGTGCATTTTGTCGGCAGTATTCCGCTGCCCGATTCCGAAACCGTGTTCCGCACGCTCGCCGGCGCGGTCGGCAACCACATCGCGCGCCTGCCCGACGGCGAGACCGGGGTGCGCAAAACCTGGATCCGTTTCCTGCAAGACGTGCTCGCGGAAAATCCGGCGATCGAATTGGCAAGCGACGTGCCGCCGTTCAAGTTCGTGCAGTGGGACGGCAAGGTTATCCGCGAAATCCCACGGCTGCGCATCAAGCCCGGGCGCACGCCCGACCGCAAGCATTTCAAGACCGGCTATGCCGCCATGGCCATCGAATCGTTCGGCGTGTTCGATCGCCTGCAAAAGGCCGGCGTCATTCCGCCGGGCGTCAAATTCCAGATCAGCATCCCGACGCCGATCGCGCCGACCTACAATAACATGGTGCCGGCCGACCGGCCGAAATTGCTGCCGGCGCTGACCCAGCATTTTGTCGGCGAGGTGCATGCCATCGCGGCGGCGCTGCCCAACGACCGCATTGCCGTGCAGTGGGACGTCTGCCAGGAGGTGCTGGCCTGGGAAGGCTATTACGAGCCGGGCCCGGTCGATTTCCGCAAAGAGACCATCGACGTGCTCGGCCAGATTGGCGACGCGGTGCCGAGCAAGATCGAGCTCGGCTATCACCTGTGCTACGGCAGCCCGGCCGACGAGCACATGGTGCAGCCGAAGGACGCCGGCATCATGGCCGAGATCGTCAACGGCATCGTGGCGCGGGTGAAGCGAACCATCGATTTCTTCCACCTGCCGGTACCGAAGGGCCGCACCGACGACGCCTATTTCGCGCCGCTCGAGAAGCTGAAGCTGCGCCCCGGCACCGCGCTCTATCTCGGCCTCATCCACTACAACGACGCCGAGGGCGACAAGGCGCGGCTCGCCGCGGCGCGCCGCCACGTCCGCGTCGACGGCATCGGCACCGAATGCGGCATGGCGCGCGGCGATCCGGCGCGGCTGCCGGCGCTGCTCGCCGCCCACGCCCGCGCCGCCGAGATCACCGATTGATGATCGCGCGCGAATGATCTAATCACCTCGCGCGCTCCCGTAACGCGCCGAGGCTTGCGAGACATTTTGCCCGACTTCATCGAACATTTCGCGCCGCTTTCGCAAAACTACGACGTGCTATTGTGCGACGTCTGGGGCGTCATCCACAACGGCGTGGCGGCCTTTGCGCCGGCCTGCGACGCGCTGTTGCGCTTTCGCGAGCGCGGCGGCACGGCCATCCTGGTCACCAATGCGCCGCGGCCGGGTGATTCGGTGGCGCGCATTCTCGACCGGCTCGCGGTGCCGCGGCAGGCCTATGACGCGATCACCAGCTCCGGCGACACCACGCGCGGCATCGTCTCGAGCCGCCGCGGCCAGCGTGTGTTTCATCTCGGGCCGGAGCGCGACGTGCCGATCTTCGCCGGCCTCGACGTCGCGTTCACGCCGCTCGACACCGCGGACTACGTGGTGTGCTCGGGCCTGTTCGACGACACCATCGAGACGCCGGAAACCTACCGCGACACGCTGGCCGCGATGCGGCAACGGTCGCTGTTCATGGTCTGCGCCAATCCCGACATCATGGTCGAGCGCGGCGACACGCTGGTCTATTGCGCCGGCGCGCTCGCCGATGCCTATGCGGCGCTCGGCGGCGAAGTGCTCTATTGCGGCAAGCCTCATGCGCCGATCTACCGGACCGCGCTGGCCGCGGCGGCGACGGCGCGTGGCGGCGCCGCGGTGCCGCTCGAGCGCGTGCTGGCGATCGGCGATTCGGTGCGTACGGATCTGAAAGGCGCAGCCGCACTCGGCATCGACAGCTTGTTCGTGACGTCGGGAATTCATGCCGAGGAGTATGGCGGCCGCCACACGCCGGAGATCGAGGCGCTCGACGGCATCTTCGCCGCCGGCGGTGTCACGCCGATCGCGGTGACACGCGGATTGAAGTGGTAGCCGTGAGCCCGGTTAGGTATTGGGCGAGGTGTGCTCGACCTTGTCGGCGAACACCGCTTCGATCTTGGCCTTGAGCGTCTGGGCGTTGAACGGCTTGACGATGTAGTTGTTCACGCCGGCCTTCTTCGCCGCGATGACGTTCTCGGTCTTGGATTCCGCCGTCACCATGATGAACGGGATTTCGCCCAGGCCCGGATCGGCGCGCACTTGGCGCAGCAGGTCGTAGCCGGTCATCGGCTCCATGTTCCAATCGGAGATCACCAGGCCGTAGCGCCGCGAATGCATCTTGGCGAGCGCGCTCTGGCCGTCGCGGGCGTCGTCGACGTCGGCGAAGCCGAGCTGGCCGAGCAGGTTGCGGATGATGCGAACCATGGTGCTGTAGTCGTCGACCACCAGCACCGGCATTGACGGATCGAGAGCCATCGCTCTGCTCCTGGCGCGCAAGCGCGGGGACCCGACCGGGGTCGGCATATCACATCAAGGCAGGGTGGTCCCAACACGAGCCCAAAAGCGTCCGCTGCCGGATGTCCGGCAAACCTACCTATCGTGTTTGAATATCGGGTTAATTGTCGTCAATTTGCCGGCAAACGGTCCCATAACCGCAGCCGGCGGTGCGGCTTGACTCCGGCATGGCCGGCACGGCACCTAGGTCGGGAGAGACTTTCTTAACCATTGAAGCCCGATGCCGACGAAAAATTTCCTCGTCGTGCGCGACAGTGCGCCCGATGACGCCTTGCACGGCGCCGTTGTCGCCATCGGCAATTTCGACGGCGTGCATCGCGGCCACCGCGCGGTGATCGGCGCGGCGCTGGACTTGGCCCGGGCGATGCGCCGGCCGGCGGCGGCGCTGACCTTCGAGCCGCATCCGCGCGCCTACTTCAATCCCGGCGAGCCGCTGTTCCGGCTGACCGACGAGGCCGTCAAATTGCGGCTTCTAGCCTCGACCGGGCTCGACGGCGCGATCGTGCTCACCTTCGACGCGGCGCTGGCCGGCCTGTCGGCGGAAAGCTTCGTCGAGCGCATCCTGGTCGAGCGCTTCGCCGTGAGCGGCGCCGTGATCGGCTTCAACTTCCACTTCGGCATGAACCGCGCCGGCTCGCCGGATTTCCTCAAAGCCCAGGGCAAGCAGCACGGTTTCGCCGTCAACGTGGTGCCGCGGTTCGAGGACAATGGCCGCCCGGTATCGTCCGGCCCGATTCGCGACGCGCTCGCCGCCGGGCAACTCGACCAGGCAGCCGAGTTTCTCGGCTATCCGTGGTTCGTGTCGGGTCCGGTGATACACGGCGACAAGCGCGGCCGGGAGCTCGGCTTTCCCACCGCCAATCTTGTGCTCGACGCGGCGTGCGGGCTGCGCCATGGCATCTATGCCGTACGCGTCGGCGCCGGCGGACGGCGTTACGACGGCGTGGCGAGTTTTGGCCGGCGGCCGATGTTCGATACCGGTGCCGTACTGCTCGAAGTCTTCCTGTTCGATTTTGCCGGCGATCTTTACGGCAAAAACATCGATGTTGCCTTCATCGGCTGGATTCGCGAGGAGCGGATGTTCGATTCGGCGACCGCGCTCATCGCGCAGATGCAGGATGACAGCCGCCTGGCGCGCGAGGCGCTGGCGCGCTCGGGCGATGCCTTTCCGCCGATTTGAAATCTATTCGGCCGGCTCGCTGGAGCGCACGCGATGTTCGCGCGCCCATTGCGCCACCATGATGCCGACCAGCGCCATCGGTATGGCGCGCTGCCAGCCGAGCGAGCGGCCGACCTGAACGGCGGTGGCGAGAATCTTCGGATCGAGCAGCCACGACGGCGCATGGGCGCGGGCGGCGCGTTCCAGAATCGCTCGTTCGCGCGCCCGCCGCCGCGCCAACAGACCGATGACGAGGCCGATGACGGCGATCAGCACGAAGACCGCCGCCATGACCAGGCCGGCATAGACGCTGCTCATTTGCAGCGATAGCCAGTCATAGGCGGCAACGCAGAGAAACGCGAAGGCGGTCAATGCCGCCAGCGCGACGACAATCAGCCAAGCAATGAACGAGGTCGTGATCCCGGTTCGCGTTTGAACCGCGAGCACCAGGTCGTGCGTCAGGCTTTTGAACATGGCGGTCTCGGCTCGCTCAACGCCTCGACGGGTCTAACGTCGCCAAAGGTATTAACGACGCCATGTCGCACCGAACAGGAATCCGAGACCGGCCACGATCGCCAGCGTCGTATAGGGGCGGGTCTTGATCGATTCGTCGATGGCATCGACGAAGTGGTCGGAGACTTCGCGCACGGCATCGACCGCCTCGCGGCCGGTATCTTGCGCGCCGGCTACCATGTCATCGACGCTGGAGCGCGCCTTCTGCCAGGCGGCGCTGCCTTTGGTGCCGAGGATTTCGCTCACCTGCTCGGCGAGCCTGGCGAAATCGTCGCGCAGCGCCTGCAGATCGGCCTGGATGTCGCCGGACGCCTCGCCTGCCGCCTTCTTGACGTCGCGCAGGCCTTCGCGGGCATCCTTGGCCGCATCGCGAACGTTCTGCGATGCCGTTGCGGCGGTATTCATGCGAATTCTCCAAGCGTTGGATTGAGCCAGTTAATTACATAATCGCTCAGGTTCCAAGGAGTTCCAGTGATCTCAATCAACGAACTGATAGCTGTCGTTAATCCGGCAAATTGACCTCTTCGGCCGGAAACAAGTGGTTGAACACGACCAAGCCGATGATCGACAGCGGCACGGCGAGGAAGGCGCCGAACGGGCCCCACATCCAGGTCCAAAACGCCAGCGCCAGCAGCACCAAAAGCGGATTGAGGGTCAGGCGGCGGCCGACGATGGTCGGCGTGACCAAATGGCCTTCCGTGGTGGTGAGAACGATGAAACCGATCGGCGCGATGGCGGCGTGGCTGATCGAGGGAAAACTGACCAGGCCGACGCCGAACAGCACGATCACCATGATGCCGGGCCCGACATAGGGCACGTAGTTCAGCAATGCCGCCAGGATGCCGAAAATCACCGGATTGGGATAGCCGATCAGCCAGGCGCCGACGGCTACGATGGTGCCCAGCGCGGTGTTGATGATCGTCACCACGGTCAGATAGCCGGCCAGGTTGCGCTCGATGTCGCGCATGATTTTCAAAAACCGCAGCTTGGCATCGCGGTTGCCGAACAGCGCGACCAGAGAGGTGCGCAGCTCGATCTGGCCGATCAGGAAGAACAGCAGCGTGCCGAAAAAGAGCAAGAGCTCGCCGGCCGCGGGCGTGATGAAGGCGACCATCGGCAGCACGAAGCTCGATGCCGGCGGTTTGACATTGACGGAGTCGCTGTCGTTGCCGAACAGCGTGGTCTGCAATTCACGCAGCGCGGCGATTGGCCGGTCGAGCACCGCAAGCTTGTCCTTGATGGTCGAGCCGATCTCCGGCGCTCGCCCGATCCATTCGCTCACCGGGCCGGCGAGCATGGTCGCGGCCAGACTCAGTGCGCCCAGCCCAAGGGCGACGATGACCAGGCCGGTGAGCCACGGCGGAATGCCGCGCCGCTTGGCCGCCTTGACCAGCGGCGCCAGCGTCAAGGCGACGATAGAGGCGGCCAGGATCGGCAACAGGATGGCGCGGCTGATGTAGAGAAACGCGCCGAACAGGATCAGGAAAATGCCGATATTGGCGGCCTGGCCGGCCGACAGCCAGACGTTGGTGACGTTTTCGACTGGTCGCGGGTCACTGATGACCAGGGCGTGACGGACTTCGCGCCTGGCGCGGATATATTCCACAAAACCCTCCGTCGCCCCTGCACCGGCCGCCCGATGGCTCATCGAGGTAACGCCAGATCGGAGTAGCCGTTCCCCGACCGGTGCGTTTGCGGCTTTCCGCAGCGCAAACGGCTTGTTAGAAGGCGCACCATGAGCGAAACGCCGGCAAAAGCGCGCGATTACTCGGAAACGCTGTTTCTGCCCAAGACCGACTTCCCGATGCGCGCCGGGCTACCGCAGAAGGAGCCGGCGATCCTTGAGCGCTGGAACAGCCTCGGCCTTTACGGGGCGCTGCGCGCCGCCGGGAAGGGCCGGCCGCGGTTCATCCTTCACGACGGGCCGCCTTACGCCAACGGCAACATCCATATCGGGCATGCGCTCAACAAGATCCTGAAAGACGTCGTGACTCGAAGCCAGCAGATGCTCGGCTTCGATTCCAATTACGTGCCGGGCTGGGACTGTCACGGCCTGCCGATCGAATGGAAGATCGAGGAAGAGAATTACCGGGCCAAGGGCAAGCCGAAACCGGACTTTTCCGACGCCGCGGCCTTGGTGGCGTTCCGCAAAGAATGCCGGCAATTCGCCGAGCACTGGATCAAGGTGCAGCGCGAGGAGTTCGAGCGCCTCGGCGTGGTCGGCGATTGGACACATCCCTACACGACGATGGATTTTGCCGCCGAGGCGCAGATCGCCCGAGAGCTGATGAAATTTGCGGCGAACGGCACGCTCTATCGCGGGAGCAAACCGGTGATGTGGTCGGTGGTGGAGAAGACCGCGCTCGCCGAGGCCGAGGTCGAGTATGAGGATTATGTCAGCGACACGGTGTGGGTGAAGTTTCCAGTCGCTGAAGTGGAAGTTGACTTTCATGAGCAAGCTTCTCAGAAGCAGCGGGAGGCCGCAGAAAAGATTGCAAGCGAGCTCCGCCAAAGTGCGGTTGTTATATGGACTACCACTCCATGGACAATTCCCGGCAATCGCGCGATCAGTTTTTCCGAGCACATCGAATACGGGGTCTATGAAGTGGTAGATGCGCCCACCGGTAATTGGGCAAACCGAGGCGACCGTTTTGTTCTGGCAACAAAATTAGCGGTCGATGTCTTTAGGCAAGCTCGAGTTACCGCTTTCAATCAGTTGAATAGGTTCAGCTTTGATGAGGGCTCGGCGCAGATTCTTGTGATCTGCAACCATCCACTCAAAGGCTTTGCGGGAAATTACGA
>Ga0307476_10000387_pt1 | contig 35856 bp, 30 predicted proteins | sample atmos_gasesECM2C_2_FD_203314 | JGI IMG/M metagenome (GOLD analysis project Ga0307476, IMG submission 203314) | Hardwood forest soil microbial communities from Morgan-Monroe State Forest, Indiana, United States - atmos_gasesECM2C_05 | ecosystem: Environmental > Terrestrial > Soil > Temperate... | reverse complement strand
TTTTGTAGAGCGAGACCGCGAGAGTGCGGAGCGTGCCGGAGAGCTGGACGAGAGCATCATGCGCACCCTGCACCGTAAATTTGTTGGGAGCGCTGATGAAAGGCAGGTTCGTAAGCTTTTCAATCTCAGCTGCGGCCGCCTCGCCGAAATCCGGAGCTGCATTGATGCCGGTTCCCACGGCGGTTCCGCCAAGCGCCAGCCGATACACGCCGTGCAATGTATCCTCGATACGCTCGAGATTGTCGCTAAGCATGCCTGAGTAGCCAGACCATTCCTCGCCGAGCGTGATCGGCGTGGCGTCCTGCATGTGTGTGCGACCGATCTTCACAACGTCTTTCCACTCCTCGACCTTCGCTGCGATTGAATCACGCAGGTTCTTAATTGCCGGTATGAGTCGCTCTTTCACGTTTACTGCTGCCGCAATATTCATCGCTGTGGGGAAAGAATCGTTGGAAGACTGCGACATGTTGACGTGGTCGTTAGGATGAACTGGCGTTTTGCTCCCGACCGGCGTGCCTGCAAGCTGGCAGCAGCGGTTGGAAATCACTTCATTCACATTCATGTTGAATTGTGTGCCGCTTCCCGTCATCCACACATGCAGAGGAAACATGTCCTCATGCTGGCCAGTAAGGATCTCGTCACAGACTTGAACAATCAGCTTGTGACGTTGATCGTCGAGCCGCCCGCCTATGTGGTTCGCATTCGCGGCGGCCTTTTTCAGAGTTGCGTAAGCCGCGATCATCTCGCGCGGGATTAGATCCTTCCCAATGTTGAAGTGTTCGAGCGACCGTTGCGTTTGCGCTCCCCACAGTTTGCTGCTTGGGACATCCACTTCACCGAGGCTATCGGTTTCTTTGCGAACACCCATTACTTTCACATTGCTGATGGCACTCATTGGTTTTCTCCCTTCAGTCTGTCTTTCCCGTCGCACTCTGGGTGACGACGATGTGCGCCAGGAATCCCCAGCTAACCCCCTTCTTCGATATTTCGCTCCCTGAAAATCCAATCGCGAATATAGGGCGAAAAATTCACGTGTTCGATACCCTCCTGTTCACTCATGCCCAAGAAACGGACTACATCCCGATCAACAAGTGTTATTTCTTCAAGATCAAGCACGATCCTCTGCACTTTGCCCTTCATTTCTTCCCTGACGTTCTCGATATCGGTCGAGCGAATTCGTCCGCTCAGCCTCAGATTTGTTCCTTGACCACCGGATCCAGTCTTGATTCTCAAGGTCATCGCGCTTGATAGGTGCATTCGACGTTCCAAAGGGTAAATAGTTGAATGTGAATGGTCTCTTGGTCTTAAAGAACATTCTGATGCTCAGAAATTCTGATTTTCGGTGTCATTTGGCCGACGGACAGGAAGTAGATCGAACAGAAAACAATCGAGTACGTGAAAGCTTGTAGCGAGAGAGGTATTCCAACCAAAGCTCCTGCTTAGGATCGGATAGCCAGGTGTAAACGATGGCGGTGACGCGCGAATTATGCAGATTTAAACCGGCGCTTGTCGATTCCCAAAGCGCTAATCTTCGAGTCGAGAGTCTGCCGCGGAATTCCAAGCTTCGCGGCCGCGCCGGACGGGCCCGCGATCCGTCCCCCGGTTTCGGTCAAGGCAGCTTCGATTATTCGTTTTTCTTGATCCGCGTCCAAACGACCGAGGGCGCTGGTCGGCATGCTCAACGGCGACTCTCGGGGCAATTTGCGTTTTAACCAAGTCTCGTCAACTGAAAACGTCTCGCCATCGCATAGTACAACTGCTCGCTCGACCTATTCGAGCAGGATGGGAATGTCGTCCCTGCGTTCGCAGAGCGTGGGCATCTGAATCGGAAAAACATTCAGCCTGTAGAAGAGGTCCTGCCGGAATGTTCCGGCAGCAATGGCACCATTCAGGTCGCGGTTCGTTGCTGTGACCACACGGACGTCTACCGAAATCGACTGGCCGCCGCCAACACGTTCGAATTCTCGTTCCTGGAGCACTCGTAACAGAGTTATCTGAGTCTCGGGCGGCAGTTCCCCGATCTCGTCCAGGAAAATGATCCCACCCTGGGCCAATTCAAAGCGTCCCACACGATCGATGGGCCATCCAGTACTGTGCCCCCACTCGCGAAATTCCAGAGAATGTTTCCGGAGGTCGCATCGAGAGCGTTACATCTGCCCCGAATTAGAGCCCGCATACATGATCCCGTTTGCGCAAATACTTTCCGAATTGGGCGTGATGGAGAGCATCTACTTTTTGTGATCGGGCTTGCCCGGCCAGATCTCGATCTGTATCAGAGCGAGGCAGCCTCAGAGACATCGAATCAGGTTCTGGTTTCGGCCACTTACACGGCCTCGGTTGGGATCGGAAGATTGAAGTGGAAAGTCGCGCCCCGTCCGTGGTTGGCCGTGGCCCACAAACGGCCACCATGCGACTCAACGATGGAACGGCTGATCGCCAAGCCCATGCCGGAGCCCTGGGATTTGGTAGTAAAGAATGCATTGAAGATCTGGTCCGCCATCTCGGCCGGCAGACCTACGCCGGTATCGCTAATTGAGATCAGCAGTCCGCCGTCCTGGCCCAGTTGCGACTTGACCATAAGTACTCCCCCTGACTCCTTCATCGCCTCAATGCCGTTGAGCATCAGGTTCATGAACAGTTGCTGAAGTTGCACACGGTCGGCGGTGACCTTGGGAAGATGGACGGCAAGATCGGTAAGCATTGAAACCGCATACCGGTTGGCCTCGCCCCGCAGCAGCACAACTATTTCGCTGATAATTTCGTTTGTGTCGATCAACTGACGCTGCGGGGGAGCTTTCTTATACAACGCCCGTATACGGTCTATGACGTCGCCGGCTCGTTTTCCGTCCTTCACAATGCTGCTTGCTGCATTGCGTAGCTCATCAAGATCGGGCCGGTCGCGCGCAAGCCATCGCAAGCAGATCTCCGCATTGATAATGGTGGCACCGATAGGCTGTTTGATTTCATGCGCCAACGAGGCGGTCAGTTCGCCCATCGTGGTCACACGGTTTATGTGAGCAAGGTCTGCCTGTAGCTGTTCGGCGCGTTTGCGATCTTCAATGTCGGTCGAGACCCCGTACCATTTGACGATTTTGCCTCGCGCATCTCGCAGCGGTACGGCACGAGCCAAGAACCAACGATATTGCCCATCCGCCGCTCCCCGATAGCGCACCTCATTTTCGAAGGGCGCACCGGTCGCCACCGAGGCGCGCCACTTCTCAGCCTGGCGCTTTAAGTCTTGGGGGTGAACAGCGGCTTGCCAACCTGAGCCGACTGTACTCTCGGTGGACAACCCCGTATATTCCTGCCAGTGGCGATTGACGAAGTCCACGGAGCCGTCGGGCAGAGTGGTCCAGGCAAATGTCGGCATCGTTTCAATGACATCCCGAAGCTTCCTTTCTTGGCGCCGTACTTGTTGGATACGCAGTCGATACAGCACCCAAACCAACGTCAGGAAAGCAGCCACGCAAAGAGCACGGAACCAGTTCGTTTGGTAGTACGTCGGAGCGACTGAAAGATCCAGGAATGCGCCGGCCTCGTTCCACACACCGCTGTTATTGCAGGCGGTCACGCGGAAGCGGTACTTGCCCGGCACGAGGTTCGAATATTGCACCTCGCGGTCGTTGACCACCTCCCTCCAGTCCTGATCTTGTCCCTCCAGCTTGAAGCGGAAGTGAACCTTTTCCGGCACAACCAGGCTCAGCGCTGTGTAATCAATCGTGAGATCGCGCACCAGCGGCGGCAGCCTCTGGTGCGAGGATGATGCATCGCCCGACCAGTTCTGCCAATAGGTCTTCTGATTGGCGGTGATTTGCTCGATGTGCACCGGCGGCGGGAGTTTGTTGAACGGAAGGTGATACGGATCAATGACACCAACCCCTTCGAAAGCTTTGAACCAGATCCTTCCATCCAACGACTTGGTCACTGCGGGCGTGTAGCGCCAGAGGGCCGCCGCGAAGGTCGGTGTTCCGTCGGAACCATCAAAGGCTGTGAATGCAATGCTTCGCTTGTCATCCTTATCCAATGCAACAGTCCAACCCTCTACGTCGGGACGTGCAATGCGAATCAGCCCACACTGCATATACAGCCATAAGGAACGGTCATCGTCCTCGACTGTCCAGTGCACTCCGTCACAAGGCAATCCGTTCTTGCTGCCGAGTGTGAAAAAGCGGCCGTCTTTCAAGCGGCAGAGGCCACCCTCAGTCGCCGCCCACAATGTGCCGTCTTGCTCGATGCGAAAGCTGTTTACACTGCCTTTGCGTAATCCGTCGGCGGCGGTATACGACGCTTGGATTTTACCGTCGGCGAAATGCTCAACGCCTCCATCGTAAAATCCCAGCCACAGGCCGCCCCGCACGGCGTCTGCCGTCAAGGCCTTTGCGTTCTCTTTATGTCCCAGGCGGGTCCATGGAATTTCCTCCACGACTCTGTTTCTAGATACGTGGATGAGCCCCTCATTTTGGTTGGCGACCCATAGATCGCCCCGGCCGTCCTCCGCGATGCCGTCCACGATACCGCCAGGGAAACCGCTTATTGGAACAAATCGGTCGTGTTCCAGATAGCCAAAGTCACGATTCGTGGACACCCAAATTTGCCCACGGCTATCCTGAAACAGCGAAGTCGGACTAAGTCCGTTGAGTTTCCCTTCGCGATTGCCCCAGGGTCTGATTCCTCCGTCTCGCCATCTGTCCAGACCACCATAGGTTGCCACCCAGACACTTCCATCTCGATCTGCCAGAACCGAGCTCACGAGATCCCTTGACAAACCCTGACCCGCAGTAAACGTCGCCACCGCGAAATCGCGGAATCGGTCCAGACCGCTCCCCGTGACTACCCAAAGGCTGCCTTCACGATCCTCAAAAATATTCTGCACGGTGGCACCGGAAAGGCCGTCGGACGGAGTGAATACATCTGTCCTGCCTTGATGGACATGTACAAGGCCTTCTGTTCGTGTGCCAATCCACAGCCCACCATCCCGGTCTCGTAGAATGCACGTGGCAGTGAATTGCCCAACGCCGCGGAGTGGATACGATTCGATTTTTCCGTCATTGAACCGGCGGATTCCGCCTTTCCAGCCGACGAGGAGAGCGCTCTCGTTGTCTTCCCCCAGGGCTTCGACGCCGAACATTTCGCCCGTCAACGGGTACAATTTTGGAGGACCGGGTTTCCACAGCCACAGCCCGCTCACCGCGCCCACCCAGATATTACCCTGACGGTCTTCATAGAGGCCGAAGGCTCCAGAGCCAAGCCGCGCATTCTCTCCCTGACAATCGGCCATGCCACTGCGCAACCAGCAGACCTTACCGTTCAGCGGGTCAGCTCCGCTGATCCATATCGTACCTTCGCGATCCTCCAGGATTCTGACGATGTACGAACCCGCCAGCTCTGGATACTCCTTTAGTCTGCCGTCCTTCCAACTGGCAGGCCCTTTCAACGTACCAATCCATAGGGTCCCGTCGCGAGCGGCCAATAGACTAGAGACATTGTTAGACGGCAGCTGGTGACCGGCAGGTGGCCGCCATGGAACGGCGCGCACGCCATCGAACCGAAGCAAGCCGAAATCTGTGCCCAGCCATAGATAACCATCAGGCGTCTGAGCGATCGCGTTGATCTTGCCCGTTGTAAGACCGGCTCCTGCCTTCCATGCCGTATGCGCGTACTGGCTGATGTCGAGCGACGGATCCAACGCAAATGCGCAAGCGCACCACGCTAGTACAATGGAAGACACCGTAGCCGGCAGTCCCGCATGACGCCGCACTCATCCCCCTCCTGAGCGCCCCGTGCCCCACATCTTATAGCATTCTCTCGCGGCTCTGGATCTCCCCGTCAATGCCGAAAACGAGCCACAATTCTCATGCGAAATTTTTCCTGCGCATCAACCGACGCCGCGTGGCATGAGGACGCACCATTCTGCGTCGCCTGTCCAACCCGTACCTTGGTATTGGTCGATACGTTCGTCTAATGGACTCCTCGCTACGCCTCTGGCTCAATCGCACCAGCCCCGAACGAAAACGGATATCGCGCGATTGACAAGCTTGGCTAAAGGAGAAGACACCATGAGCATCACCCCGATCGAAAAAATTCTCTACACCGCCAAAGCCCACGGCACGGGTTCTTAGGCCAACTGACAGACCCGTGTGCTTCGCTTGACTATGGTCTGAAGCGTTTCAATAATTGTTTTCGAGAAGGATGCAATATGGGCCGCGGCTGTTCCCCAGATTTCGCACGTCAGGACCGACCCGAATTCTGTGATGGCCTATCCAGAATTTCCCTTCGTCGAGCGCTGATATGCATTGGGGTTCTCTGCTCTGTTTTTCTTGGTTCCAGGGGCCTTCAGGCGCAGTCCGCTTCGAGACGGCTCGCCTCTAATCGGCCCGAAGTGCAACAGTCGTACAGCGTGGGTCACGCCTATGTGCCATTCACGTGATTTGACCGACGAACAGTGGAAGACCCTCGACCCGCTAATTCCAAAGCCAAGAACACGATCCGACGGCCGGGGGCGGCCTTGGAAAAGCCGCCGCTCTGTCACTAACGGCATCGTGTGGGTATTGAGGACCGGTGCGCCATGGGCGGACCTTCCCGACAGATGCCCCTCGTTCCAGACCTGTCATAGGCGCTTTCAGCAGTGGGTTCGCTCGGGTGTTATGACAAGATTATGACTGCTCTACCCTTAAAGCTTAGTGCTAAAGGCGGCATCGATGTGCGGGAGGCGTTTATGGACGCGGGTTTCGCAGCGGCTAAAAAAGGGGACATAGGGTCGGAAAGACGAAACGCGGCAAAGGAACAAAAATCATGGCGGTTGCAGATCGTAACGGGCTGCCAGTTTGGTTAACGTAAACATCACAACCAAGGTCGGGTCGACATCTCCTGTCGTAAATACGTCTCGGAGTTTCTATATCGACACGGAGACCTGATTCCCCTACATCCGGGCAGATCTCACCCTCTGAGAATGATGCATAAGTGACGGAGTCACGGCATTCAGCGTTCGCCACTTGGTTTGGTTATTCTCGTGCTCCCCAGCAGCAGATGCGATTCGAATCCGCGGGTCATTCGGCGCCATCGCCGGGCCTTTTTGGGCGGACTCGCAGCGGCTCTTATTTCGAAGGAAACATCAACATACACAAATGGAAACTTGCCCTCGCCGTGCTCGCCATCGCACTGTTCGCCGCTTGGTACGCGTTTCGGCCAGAGAGGTCGGTCATCAATCACCGGGTAAACGAAGCTTTCCTAGGGGCGAAGACCCTTCATCCGCCCAAGTCCTCGAGTCCGGCACTTTCTATGCAGTAGTGCACCCCACCGCGGGTACAGCAACCATCTACGGCCTTGAGAACGGAGATCGCATTCTTCGCTTCACGAACTTCAGTACTTCGAACGGTCCTAATGTCCACGTGTACAGGGTCGACGCTGACGACGCAAAGGACAGTGCGACAGTGAAGAGCGCTGCCTCCATCGATCTGGGAACAATCAAGGGAAACATCGGTGACCAGAACTACGCTTTGGGCACTGATCTGTATCTGTCGAAGTACCGCACCGTTTCGATCTGGTGCAAAAGGTTTGCCGTCAATTTCGGTGCAGCACCATTGAGAGCCGACCACGCGATAAGTATGCCGCGCCTCCTGTGGCCCTGAAGTTTCACGAAAGTGTGAAGACTCTCTACCGGACGTAACGATCATGCCGAACAGAGTCACGATCTGCACGCTGATCATTGAGCTCATCTGCCCATTCACCCAGGTTGCACCGAGACAGCAATCCGACCCCGTGCAGCCCCCGCCCCGCGACGATGCTCGAAGGGGCCTCAAAGAAACACCGGGGGGCCGCTTCGGACGTGACGACTGCTAACAACCTCACTTGCAGAAGAGAGCAAATGCCACGGAGGATGGGTTCTCGAAAATCAAGGCTACGGAATAACAATGAACATCAGGTATCGCGATTACGCTGATGCAACAAGAATATGGAACCTATAGTGCCACTCAGAAAAGGAGATCGATGCACCAACCTTCATCATCAAATCTCGCAGGCGCTAGCTGGACCCGTCCAGTTTTAAGGCTCAGTACGAATCCGGGTTGAACTACGGACTGCAGTTCAGAGAGCAGGCAACAGCGTATAAACAGGACTTTATAAGCTACAAGAGGAAACGTACCATGAGCCTCATGGATGAATTTAATGCAGCCACACAAAGTCTTGACAGAATCCTCGACAAAATGGAAGAAGCCGATCCTGCTGATAAGGAGAGGTTAGAAGCATACGTAAAATCAATGCAGGTAAAAGTACAGCAAATTCTGAAGGCGATCTTAAGAGTTCATTGAGGTTGGTGGCGGAAACAGGACTTGCCCCCCCAATACGCCTCCCGCTACTTCGGCCTTCGAAATGCCGAGATTGCGTCAATGGTCAGGCGATAGCAATTCATGTGAGTCGACGGCAGTGACAGCACATCGTCGGCGCCGAGATCGAGGCCTCGAGTACGGTCGGCGGATCCTCCCGGCGACAGCGTCACAACGCGAATATGGTGAGTCTTCTCGGAACCCTTGATTTCGGAGGGAAGGTCACAGCAATCGAGCTGGGGCGGATCCGCACCCAGAACCACTATGTCGGGATCGAAGGCGAGGACGGCTTTCATTCCTGGCTCGTAGTCCGTTGAGACTGCATATCCCGCATCGCGCAGCACAGCGACGATTTGCTCCCTCAAAACATCGTCAGACTCCACCACCAATAATTTCGGCGCTTTGGAATTCATAACATCCGTTTTTTAGGATGGTGCGAGATCGTCGCGAGATTCAGTTCGGCTAAGTATTTAAAATGCTTCTGCCATAAGCTTCTCCAGCGGTCTATCGAATTGAGCCGCCGGTTCCAATGCCGCGGCGACACAGATTTGCTCAAGATAAAAACAAATCTCAAAAACTTTGCGTTTTCTCGACGGACGCATCGACACCGAGCGAGGCATTCACTCTGTAGTCGTTGTGATCAATGGTCAGAACCTTCTTGCCATAAAGCCGAACGTCAACGAATGTCATATCTCTTTGCGGAAGCCAGAAGTTGTCGATTTTCTGGTATTGACGCACAAAGTCTGCCCGCTGGATCCAGAAAGAAAGCTTCTTGGCGGGATGGCCCTCAATCCGGACAACTGCATAATCGTGTGTGTCAATCCATACCTTGCCTTCGAACAGATACTTGTCTTTCCGTTGGGGAATCAACTCCGCGACGAAACAGTGGTAGGGTCCCACCAACTGCTCACCGAGTAGGTCCAGAGTGTAGTTTGCAGGAGAGATGGCGCTATCGTGATGCTGCTTACCCGCCGCGGTTTCGATCTCGCTGGCGATTAATGCATTAAGCGCCAGACGACGAACCAGGACTGACCCCTTCTCAGACGTGACCGCAAACTTCTTTTGGTCCGGTGCCCGGTACTCCATCTGCCCGACTTCCTCGGCATGCACCTTCCCCTTCAGGTCCACCACCTGATAGGTCCTGAAGGCAGTATCGTTCACGAGCGTCGCGGCGCGAAGAGCGTTATGGGCGAGCAACTCGTCAAAGATCTGGACCGCGGTGACGCCGGGTCGCAGAGGTTCGAGCAGGGTTGTAAGTTCGGTTTCACCCTGCTGGTTGAACTGCGCATGCGCGCTCACGGCGAACGTTGTCATCGCAATAAATGCAGCGCCGACAACACATCGTCTGATCTTCGTGTGTGGCGTTGTCGTGTTTCTTCGTCGCACGATGAGCTCTCCCTTTAGTCCTCGAAGCTGCGCACCCCACCCTGGAATCTGTTCTTGGCGTTGGTCCAAAGCCACTTGATCACCCGGGCATCGTTGTAGCAGTAGGCCAGGTTATGGTTCAGAGTCGAGAAACAATGACGCTGGCAGGTGGACTTCATAGCAGACAGCTGGGTCTGATCGAATTTAGGTTCGTCGATGTTCCCCCAGTCGAAGGTGGCCCCGTACATCGGGAAGCAGGGAGCGACGGTGCCGTCGGTGCGGATGATGACGTTGTTCTGGCCCGCCCGACAGTTCCATTCCGCAAAGTGCAATTCGCCATTGTCCTCCTGCACAATCCCAGGCACCGAAGCAAGCAGCTTCGTCTTGTGTCCATTGCCATTCGTGCCGTCACCGTTCCAGCCGTACTGCCGCAAATCAAGCCCGGAAGACATACGTATAAAGGCCTTGATCTCTTGCAGCCGTTGCACCGAGTTCACCATCTGATAGCCCGCTCGGTTTTTCTCGATCAGCCAATCGACCAGAGAGTCGATCGCTCGCCAATCTTCCGGGCGGATGTAGGTGGGGTTGTCATACAAGTGCTTGAAGTGATCGTCCTGTTCGAGCATCGGGGTTTCGTTGATGTGGTAGTCGGTGGCGATACGGTGGTCATGCGCGTATTCGGTGAGCTGTCTGACGTCGTCCAGGTTGTTGCGGCAGATGTTGATGTTGAAAAAGACGAGGTAGCCGTCGACGTATTGTTTGTGCAGGATGTGTTCCAAATTCTTTTGCGCGGGAACAAATGCTTTGGGCAGGCTGGGCTGCAGATCCCACGAGTCCAGCGCGAAGTTGAAGACCGCTACGCCGGCGTCGCCCAGTCGGTCTGCGAAGTCTGGCTTCAGCAAACGACCATTGGTGGCGATATAAACCCAGAAGCCTTTCTTCGCTGCGTAATAGACAACTTTGTGGATGAATTCCGGCCGCAGGAGAGGCTCGCCTCCCATCAGCGCCAGCACACGGCACCCATTATCGTGGAGCCAGTCGATGGACCGACGAGCCACGTCCTCGGTCATGCCCTTGACTTTGTTGTTGTATGACCAGCAATACCAGCAATCGAGGTTGCACTTGTACTCGACAAATAAATAGGCGGTGATGGGATGGAACTCTCCGGGCAAAACTCGCGATCTGACGTAGGGAAACAACCACCCTCGCGAGGTGCGGTAGACATCCTTCACGCCCCATTTCCGCCTTTCCGGCGGAGCCTCCGGCCCGGGATCCCTGAGTCGCTCCGGGAATTGCGGAAAGATCGGTTCAGGAAGAGTGAGACCCTTCGCTTCGGCCGGCGCAGGAGAGCGCTGTGTGGAATTCATGAGAAGGTCGTGAATTGCTAGGTCGATTCGGAATTTGGCGGCGGTGGCCATTTGCAAGTCATCTCGGACAAGATTCGTATGAGACGGTTCCTCTATCGTGAAAATCGCCGATACTGCCCGAGTCTCATGCAAGGAAGATGCCAAAATCACGTGAGCTAAACTCTGTACGGAAGTCCCTTACTGAACCATGTTGCGAGCGTCCAGAACTACCGCAAGCTTCGCAGAGGGAGGCCAAATGGTGGAGCTTCTGACTTTGGGTTCACGGGCCGGTGCCAGCCTCTGTTCGAACCTGTGCGCGTGTCGAAGTTAAGACACTGGTGTCGCAATTCTCTCTTTGTCGCATTCGAAAACAACCATCCATAAGAAGTCTCCTGGGTAGGCATTCTGGCCTCTAAGGTCATGCTTCTTGCACTGACCCCGGTGGCCTCGAGAGTTACCAAAGCAGTCACAAGTGTCGAAGGCGTTGAAAGTGTCGAAATAGGCGTGACATCTTTGGCACTTTCCTCTCATGATTCATTGGAGTGTGCGATTTTGCGCAGAGAACCTCAGGCGCCTGGTTTGGCATATCGGATGTTTTAACTCTCTTGTCGTGCGGAGAGTTATGCTTCAAAAGATTTTCATCGTCCACGGGAGGGCGTGGCCCTTCTTTGTTGTGTTGCTATGCCTTGGTGCATCAAGGAATTCGACGGCTCAGGAGCAACTGACTCTCTTGCCTAACGCGGCCTTGCCGGAGCCAGGGATCATTGTCGGCACCGTAATTGACGTAAACGACGATGCCATTCCAGGCGCCACCGTCGTCCTCCAAGGCGCCGCTCTCAAAAGTCCGCGTACGCTCGCGTCGGATGACAGGGGATTTTTCGAATTCCAAGGTGTCGAGCCTGAAACATATCGTGTCAAGATCAGCGCCCAGGGATTCGCAGACTGGATCTCGCCGGACTTAACGCTCAAGCCGAGCCAATACATAATTCTGTCGGTTCCGAGGCTCCAGATCGCAACCGCATTTACCTCAGTGACTGTAGGCTATTCCGCGGAGGAGGTTGCCACCGAGCAGGTCAAGCTCGAGGAGAAGCAGCGCATTTTCGGGATTATTCCAAATTTCTACGTGAGCTATGATCAAAACGCTGCACCGCTCACCGCGAAGTTAAAGTTCCAGCTCGCCGCCAAGGTCGCCTTCGATCCGATAACCTTTATTGGAGTAGGCATAGCCGCGGGAGCCGAGCAGGCTGGAGACCACCCCAACTACCCTCAAGGCTGGAAGGGGTTCGGTCAGCGTTACGGCGCTGCCTATACCAACGGGTTTACCGATATCATGATAGGTGGCGCTATCCTGCCATCGCTTCTGCACAGGACCCGCGCTACTTCTACCAAGGTGCGGGGACGACGAAGTCTCGCGTTCTCCATGCAGTCTCCTTCCCATTTATCTGCAGGGGAGACAATGGGCGGCTGCAGCCGAACTACTCGACCATTGGTGGCGACCTCGGCTCGGCTGCCATCGCGAATGCCTATTATCCAGCGTCGAATCGAGGTCTCGGATTGTTTTTCGGGAACTTCCTAATCGGAACCGGCCAACGAGCCGCTGCCAACCTGGCACAGGAATTCATCCTGAATCGCGTCACGCACAGAGCTAGGCATCAACAGTAAGCATGCTTCGCCAAGACAGTAACAAATTTGAAGTGCACCTGGCAGCTCAGACCCCAGATCACTGGGAACGCGGGACCAAGCTTGGGTTGAGGTGGAAGACCTCCGTGTACGGCTCAACCGGGTAGCCCTTTCCCTTCCAGGCCGCCAACCCACCTTTGAGGAACTTGATCCGGAACAACCCTAGCGTGAATGCGCGACGCAATACCATTCGGCTGGTTTTGTCACTCGGGCAGGTACAGTAAACAACCGCGTCTCTTTCCTTTGGGATCAGTGTGGGCTTCGCTAGCACCTCATCTGGGGCGATCCGTTTAGCCGTGAGAATCATCTCAGGATAGGCTAAAAGGTCCAGCGGCTGGCGAACATCAAACAAAAGCACCTCTTGGTCTGAGGCCAACAATGCGTGAAGTTCCTCCGCCGAGATGCTGTGCTTCCCTATCTGGCGTTGATCCCTTAGGTGTTTTCCGCGAAGGACGAGGAATATCCCAAGAGTCGCAACACTCACAACAGCCAGAGCCAATAACATCTCCCTGTTCCTCGAGCACTCACCAGATTCTCTTCAGCCGCTGGAAGATTCAGCGGCCCGAAAGCAACCAGCAAATGACGCCGCGTGTATTTCGGCGCTTCGAGCTCATCAATCAGGCTTTTACCTGGTACCGTAGTGGAGATCCAGCTTCGGCGGTTGTCGTCGAGGAGTTCCGCGAAGTTGATGCGGGCCGCCTTCACCTATATCAGGACTTCATTCTTGACACTTGCTCGTGTCGGCCTATCGATTTCAACCTTTCAGTCTGCCCAAACCTGGGAAGCCACTCAACTAGGACCCGAAACATCGGGATCGTATTAGCGATTTAGATGATCGCCTAAATCAAGAGACGCATCCGCAGGACAAGAATTGCTTAGGATGACCACGAAACTCCTCCATACGATACTGATCAGTAGAAGAAGGCAAGGCGCAGTCACACCCATCAGAGACTCCACTTCACATCAGTGTCGAACTGCGAGAACCCGCTCCCAAACCTGACGCCAGTCCATCTGACATTGACCCTGGCACTTGAACTCTTTCCCGCGGCCACCCATTCTTCCTCCACATTCCGGGCAGACCCAATTCAGAATGCCGGAGACCACATCTGCTGTCGCTTTGATCGCACTCAATCTTATAAACCTCATACATCACCTCACCCATCACATCGAATGATCAGGCATCGAGAACCAATTCAAACGGCGAAGCGCCGCAGGAATCTGTGACATGCCGTATCTGACAGAACGTGAACTGCAATGCTTCTGGTGATTGCATTTCCCCTTCCAAAAGGCACGGGACGAAGTCTTGATCGGTTCAAGAGACAGAGATTGGTTTCAGCATTCATGTAACTGAGTGATGAGCCACAGCAGCAAAAGAAGCCTGTGGCAATTCGCCAAGAGTGGCAGTCGCCTTCGCAGTCCTGCCTCCATAGAACCGTCATTCCACTGCGAAGGCGTCTTACTCTTGGTGCTTTTTGAGGCGCAGATAGCGTCCAGCAACTGCTGCTGGCACAGAGGACTCACGGAAAGCGAAAGCCACTTGGCAATCGGCGCCCCACTGACGTCGTAAGCCAGTCGAAATGCCGACAGTGCCTATTGAGAGACTCATGGTCTGCTTTCAGCTTTGCGCAGGAGGTCGAGATTTGGAGCTAAATCGACCATATTTCATGCGGCCATTTGTACCGACTGTTCGAGGCGACGCCACCGACGATGGTCGCTGGCGATGAGAGTGTCGGCCTCCGCCGGACCGCTACTCCCAGCCGCATAATTCGGGAACGATGGCGAAGGCAATTGCGCCCACGCTTCTTCGATGGGCGTGATGATGCGCCATTCGGCTTCCACTTCATCTCCGCGCGTGAAGAGTGTAGCGTCACCACGCATGGCGTCGAGCAGTAAGGTGGTGTACGCCTCTGGTGTTGCCGCGCCGAAGGCCGTCCGGTAACAGAATTCCGCCTGCACCGGGGCCATCTGCATCTGCGCAGCCGGTCTCTTCGCACCAAACTTCACAGCAATGCCTTCATCAGGCTGGATACCCAGCGTGATCACATTCGGGTCGATCTCTTCGTCTGGAGTGCGCGCAAACAGGGCTTGCGGCGTGCGCTTGAAATGAACAGCGATCTCGGTCATGCGTCGCGCGAGCCGTTTGCCCGTACGCACGAAGAACGGCACGCCAGCCCACCGCCAATTGTCGATATAGAACTCCAGTGCGACGTAGGTTTCTGTTAAGGAGTTTTCGCGAATGCCAGGCTCCTGACGGTAACCGGGCACAACGCGGTCGTTTATTTCACCGGGGCCATACTGACCGCGCACAGTCCGACGCGCCACTTCTTCGAAGCTCATCGGACGAATAGAACGGAACACTTGGACCTTTTGCTCGCGGACGGCATCGGCATCGAAGGCAATCGGAGGCTCCATCGCGGTCAAGGCGACCAATTGCAGCATGTGATTTGCCACCATGTCACGTAACGCACCGGTCTCCTCATAGAATGAGGCACGATTCTCACCGCCCACAGTCTCCGCTGCGGTGATCTCGACATAGTCTACATAGTTGCGATTCCAGACAGGCTCGAACAAAGAGTTGCCAAACCGGAATACGAGGATGTTCTGTACCGTTTCTTTGCCCAAGTAATGGTCAATCCGATAGATGTTGCTCTCATCGAAGGTGCCTAGGACCGTCCGGTTGAGCTGTCTGGCGCTCTCTAGGTCGCGACCGAACGGCTTCTCCAGCACAATACGCGACCAACCTTGATCATTACCATTCAGGCCCGCTGAGCCGAGGCCCTCGATGATGGGGGCTGCGACGGAGGCGGGGGTCGACACGTAGAAAAGATGGTTTGTGCTCGAACCTGCTTGATGCATTTCTTCGAGTTTCGCGCCGAGATGACGGTAGAAGTCGATATTGCCGGGATCTCCAACCATATAGAAAAGACGCTTCTCAAAGTTCACCCACTGCTCATGATCAACGTGGCGGATTCCACCAGACTCCAAGGCTCCCTGGCGCATGCGCGCACGAAACTCTTCCGTCGTCATTGGACTGCGGCCAACCCCCAGCACCTCGAACTTGCGCGGCACGCAGCCGACGCAGGTCAGGTCTTAAAGTCCCGGAATCAACTTACGTCGTGTCAGGTCGCCCGAAGCGCCAAAGATCACGAGCAAAGCCGAGCCCGCCTGTGGTAAAGACACTATCCTTGTTGGTTGAACGCTTGTTGCTTGTATGACCGCACTCACAGTCCACCTCCATTTGGACCTGTGTTCTAGATGGTCGCGGCAATCTGAGGTGCAGGCATCGCACCATCTGAAGACAGTCGGAAAACGGTTTTGGTGTGCAATCCAAGAATTCGCTCCGCGCGTTACAAGTCCTAGAGACGCCCCAGGCTTGCACCTCCACCCACGAACAGGGTCTGCCCTGCGATAAAAGAAGCTTTGTCCCCCGCAAGAAACGCGATGGCCGTAGCTATTTCCGCGGGCTGAGCGAAACGCCTCATCGGTAGGCCTTTCAAATAGCGTGCCTCTCCTTCGCTGCCCGGCGGATTGTTAGCGCGGAATAGTTCTGTTTCGGTTGGGCCAGGCGCAATGGCATTCGCGGTAACGCCGTCGGCCGCAAGCTCAATCGCCATGGTACGCGTGAGGCTCTCTAGTGCTGCTTTTGCTGCCGCATAGCTTGAAACAAACGGGAGCCCGCGAGTAACGAGGCTGGTGACGTTGATGATGCGTCCAAATCGAGCGGATCGCATGTTGGGCAGAAGAGCCTGGGTGAGTTGCAACGCCGGGCGCCACGTTTAAATCCATCACCCCGGTGAACACCTCGAAATCCACGGCATCAATCGTCTCACGCCTGACGAGGCCCACATTGTTCACGATTCCAAACACGTCTCCGCGAGCGGCCAGGTCCTTGGCGAGAGCATAGGTCTGATTCTGGTCTGCAAGGTCTGTCTCAATAAAAACTCCGGGAAAATGTCGGGGGGGGAACTGCGCGCAACGCCTATAACCGACCATCCCTGCTCGGCTAAGGGATCGGCCACGGCGCGGCCGATCCCCTTCGATGCACCAGTAATCACGACGGACTTGCGCATGACAGGCCTCCAATTCATTCTTGAGCTTTGCAGGGCGCAATTAGCGGACGTGTTTCTACGTTCATGCGACTTGCTCTTTGGAGCCAGCAGGTGCTGCGCTGGTTTGCTTTGACTTCACGAGGTCGGCGGCGGATGCTCCCTCGAGCGACAGCCCATAGCCGACTTCCCGAACGATGCGCTCCTTCAATGGTTGAATGAAGTGGATGCGGGTGTTTCGGCGGGTCACCTCCGGAGCTTTCAGGTACAGTTCGGCCAATTCCCGCGCCCGGCTGAGAGCCTTACCGTTCGGCACAACCTCGGCAACCACTCCCCACTCGTGCGCAGTGCGCGCTTTCAGCGGGTGGGGATTGAGCAGGAAAGCCTCCGCTCGCCCCGCTCCCGCGCGATAACTCCAGGTGGTAAAGATTCCGTCACCGGGCGCAACGCCCTGGGAGAAGTGGGCCACGTCCTGGAAGGTCGCGCCATCTGCCGCCACAATTACACTGGCAAGCAGCGCGTAGTCTGAGTGCACGTGGGCACGTCCCTCGATTGCCGCGATGACTGGGACGCGTATGTTGGCTATGTTTTCCAAAGCCTGAACACCTTCGTCGTGAACCTGGCTCCAGACGCCGGGATCGGCTCCGTCGCCGAAGGAGGACCAATCGACATCTGTAATGAACTGCCCAGCTGCACCCGTAAGGATTACGATCTTGTTCGCACGGTCTTGCGAAATCCGGTAGAACCCATCGACAAATTCCGTGTGAGATTGCGCGGTCATAATGCACGGCCCACCGTTGGTGTGAAATTCGGCCACCAGCACACCAGCTGCATCTCGCTTGAGATTCAGGCTTTGATAGCCATCGAAGTAGTTTGCTTTAAGTGCATTCATAGTATTTTCCCTCTCTGTCTCGTTCCGTCGGATCGAATTAGACTCGCAAGTGTTGTTAGCCAATCATCCGGTTAACATCCGCAACTGCCTGAGAGTTTCGGAAGGCTCCAGACGAATGGTGTAATCTGCGTTCACATCGGCCGCGCGGATGATCCCTTGCTTGTCGACCACATATCGCGCGGGCATCGGCAATCGGTACTCCGGTTCATCATGAAACCTGTCGAGCGCATTGCCGAAGGATTTGTAAAGGTCGCGCAAGTAATCCGGCAATGTAAAGACAAGCCGAAACTCCTCAGCGGTCTTCAGATGAAGATCAGTCAGGATGTCAAAGCTCAGGTTCAGCTTCTTGTGCAGAGCGCGAGTGTACCGTTCGAGTTCAGGAGTGAGCACGACGATCTGAGCTCCCAATGCTCTGACTTCCCCTTGGATTTGCTGTAGAGCCTCCAGCTCCATATTGCAGTAGGGTCACCAGTGTCCTCGGAAGAAACTGACCACCAGCGGTCCTTCCCGCAGCAAGTCCGCGGAGGATACCTGCACGTGGTCCTGATTGAATAAGCTGAAACTCGGAGCGCGGTCACCGACCTTCAATGCGTGCGCCTCAATCCCCGACGACTTGAGCTCGGCAGTCGCTCGATGCATCGTCTCGATAACCTCGTGTGGCGCATTGTAAGGCGGGGCCCCGGACTCGAAGGCTTTCTTGAATTCATCTAAACGTGATTGAAGACTTGCCATTTATATTTCGCTCCTTTCCCACATTTCTCAAATACGACATAGAGGAATGCTGCAACACTCAGATTTGAGCCACTCCGCCATCGACATAAAGCTCCGAACCCGAAACATAGCTGGCCTCATCGGAAGCAAGGAATGAGACAGCCTTTGCAATCTCGTCTGGGTCTCCCAATCTTCCGAGTGGGACGTTGTTTTCCATTTCCTTTTTCATCTGCAGGAGCGCCTCGCCCTGCTGAAGGTCTTCCAGAATCGGGGTGTCGATATGACCCGGACTGAGCACGTTTACTCGAATGCGGCGGTCCCGCAGGTCATTGGTCCAGGTCCGCGCAAAGGAACGTACCGCGGCCTTGGTGGCGCTATACACGCTCATCGCGGGAAAGCCCTTGATGTCGGCAATGGATCCGTTAAGGATGATGGAGCCTCCGTCCTTCATTAGCGGAAGACCCTTTTGCACGGAAAAGAAGAGCCCTTTCACGTTGGCGTCGAAATGAAGGTCGAAAAACTTCTCGTCCACCGTCCCAAACGGGGCCAACTTCGCGAGGCCGGCATTCGCAAAAATGATGTCGATCTGTCGATTGTGTTTTTTTACAGTGTCGTATAAACGATCAAGGTCAGAAAGCTTGGCCACGTCGCCCTGTACTGCCGTCACGTTCTTTCCAATCTCGGCAGCTGCGGCATCCAGCGCGTCTTTACCGCGGCCCGTAATGAACACGTGATCCATCCCCTCTTGGACGAAGCGTTTCGCCGTAGCCAGGCCCATTCCCGCCGAGCCTCCCGTGACAACCGCGATCTTTCCTGAAAATTTGTTTGACATATGGCTCCTTTTATGAAAGTAATTGTCGTGAATGGCGCGTCATGCATCAGACGAAAGCGCCCGAAATGCTGCCTCGATCTACATACCTTGTTCTACATTTGTGTTGACGAGAACTTTAATGTCCACGTGACGATTGAGATTGCGGCCGTGAGCGTTCTCATTGCTTGCGGCGGGATGAGTCGCACCGTATCCGACCGGTACCAAGATTCGTCGCATCGGGATATTGTTGACCTCAAGAAAATATCGCGCTACAGCAGCCGCTCGCTCCTCGCTGAGCTTCTGATCCTCCGCGATACTAAATTTGTGGTGGGCGGCGTAGCCGGAAATGTCGATCATGTAGCCATTGAGGGATTTCGCGATATCGGCCAGGTTGTCCAGATCTCGCTTGGCGCTCTCACCCAGGACAGATGATCCTTCCTGGAAGAAAATGGCAACCTCAAACTCGTTTTTGTAGCCATCGAGATTGGAAACGCGTTGGCTCTGGTTAGCACTGGCTTGTGCACGTTCCGTTGACACCTTATTGGCCAAGATCTGTTGTTCTTCGGCGACCTCGATGGCGAAGTCATCCGGACTGAACCAGACCCTGCGGGCGTCGAGTTGTCCAACGGAGTTACCGACTCCCTCAGCCTCGATGTTCAGACCGGGGAGAAGCGCAGTTACATCCATGTCGACGTGGCGATAAAAGGGGAACTTGTACTTATTGCGCTCGACTTTCGTGCTGTCGTCAATTCTTACGACAACCAGCTCGCCTGATTTCTTGTCGTGAACGCGAATGAGCTCTCCATCGCGAGACAAAATCAGTCCTGAGACCTTCGAGCTTTCGCCCTGCGAGAATCGGCGCGCTTTGCCGGCGCTATCCGCCAATCCGTGGTTAAGGGACAGGATCGCGGCGAACGCGTAAGCGAATAACATCATCCAATTTCGATTGTTCGTTTTCACTCTGATCCTCCAGTGTCGAGAATGTTTTGAGAGGAGAGAGACTGATCCCCCGCCGTCAACCATGCTGATCAACGGTGTTGCACTCGAACTACCAATCAGCGAATTTCGAGTTCATTCCAAAATGCGCGATGTCCATGGAATCGACGCCTCGGAAAAGGCGGCTGAGGAAAGGACTGAATATCAGCTCACGTCTTGGTATCGCCGCTTCGACTCCCGTGGCGAAATAGCGACACAAGTGCAGAGTGCATGCCCGTGCTTCAAACCGTCAACTCGGATCCTTCGTTGAACTCCCCGGTGCGCTGATAACGCGGTCGGTAGATACCGAGCCTCTTCATCTTGGAGACTAATGTTGTCCGCTTAAGCCCCAGCCGGGCAGCCGCTCCGCGCGGTCCTCCTATCATTCCTCCGGCAGCCCGCAATGTCTCCAAGATCAGAGTTACTTCGTGTTCGCGCAATGTGCCCTGTAGGGCAACCGTAGGGATTGGATTCGTCTGTGATGGAGGCAGAGGATTCGGAAGCACGCCGTCGTCCGATCGGATTACGGCTCGTTCAATGAGGTTTTGGAGTTCCCGTATATTGCCGGGCCAAGGATACGCAATGAATGCATCCATGGTTGTCTCCGGTATTTGTTCAATGTGCTTCTCCATACGCCGGGCAAATAGCTCGGCGAAATGAAGGACCAACTGGCGTACGTCCTCCCGGCGCTCTCGTAGGGGCGGAACCACGACCGGAAAAACGTTCAGCCGATAGTAAAGATCACTGCGGAATTCATTACGCGCAACCATCTGGGCCAGATCGCGATGAGTGGCTGCAACCAGACGCACGTTGATGTGATGCGTGCGGCCACTGCCCAGGCGCTCGAACTCTTGTTCCTGCAAAACGCGCAGAAGTTTCGGCTGCAGGGCCAGCGGCAAGTCCCCGATTTCGTCCAGAAAGAGAGTGCCGGTATCTGCCATTTCAAAGCGGCCGATTTTTTGCGCCACGGCCCCGGTAAATGCACCCTTCTCGTGCCCAAACAACTCACTCTCCAGGAGGTCGAAGGGGATGGCAGCGCAGTTAAGCTTGACGAAGGGGCGTCCGCAGCGTGCGCTCAGATTGTGAATGGCATGGGCGATCAATTCCTTCCCCGTTCCGGTTTCTCCCAGAACCAGCACAGTGGAATCAGTTGGCGCCACACGTTGCACTTCGGCGAGAGCTGATTCAAGAGCAGGGCTGTTGCCGACAATGTGATCAAATTGTCGGTCTCTGTCGTCCCGTTCGTCAGAGCGCAATCTCTCAAACGTGCCCACAACTACCTCCCACCGAAAACCCTGCAATCAACTTAAATCAGGCCTGATCATCCAAGGCCACTCGAACGCTCTCAAGTAGAATTGCGCCATCAAAAGGCTTGACCATAAATTTCACTGCACCGCCTCGCATAGCCTGCAATCGCATGTCTTCGTCTCCGTGTGCAGTAATGAAAATGGTTGGAATCGGGCAGCGATCAGCATTCAACTTAGCCTGGAGGTCCAGCCCAGACATCCCAGGCATGCGGATATCGCTGATCAGACACCCAGTTTCGTGTTGCCGTCCAGAGCTTAAGAAATCCTCGGCGGAGGCAAACGATTGCACTGAAAAACCCGCCGATTTCAGCAAACGTTGTACGGCGACTCGATACGAGTCGTCGTCCTCGATAACTGCAACCATTTTTCCCTTCCTCTCACTAACCATACAGGTACAGGATTAATCCGCTCTTCGCAGAACGCAATTATTGTTTGTAATAGGGGCGCCTATATATTTGTATAAGGAAATCGTAATACTGCGGCGAGTTGGGAGACGTTTTCAGCGGTCTGCGCTAGTCATAGTCGGAAGTTTAAGCTTTTCCGCCATTCTTCCCAGCTCAGCTGGGGAATTAGCCTGCATCTTGCGCATGACTTGGCCGCGATGGACGGTCACGGTAATTTCGCTCGTACCTAGTGTCGAGGCGATCTGCTTGCTGAGCATACCGGAAATCATGTGACGCATGACCTCGCGCTCGCGCGCCGTTAGCTTTGCGTAGCGTTCTTGTAATTGCGCAATCTCGTGCTGTTCTTGTCGCGTCTCTGCGTTGCTCTTCAGCGCCTGCTGAATCGCATCGATCAGATCCTGATCACGGAACGGCTTTGTCAGAAACTCCATTGCTCCAGACTTCATCGCTTTGACACTCATGGGGATGTCTCCATGGCCGGTGATGAAAATGATGGGGATCTGGACTCCCGCCTGGTGCAATTCAGTTTGGACGTCCAGTCCGCTCATTCCAGGAAGTCGCACATCCAGCACAAGGCAACTGGGGCCATTCGGAAGCTTGTGACGCAGGAAATCCCGAGGCGCGGCAAACGACTCGGAATGCAAACCTACCGTCTTTAATAAACGCTGCATAGCCGCACGCATGCGGGCATCATCATCGACAATGAAAACAGTGGGGGGATCAGAGGTCATGCAGCTACCGCCACTCTACTGGGCAGCGTGAAGTAAAGCGTGGCCCCCGGTCCGGAGTTCGGAGTCGCCCAGATGCGGCCACCGTGTGACTCGACAATGGAACGGGTAATGGCTAGTCCAAGGCCTGTACCTTTGTACTTGGTGGTAAAGAATGGCTTAAAAATCTGGTCTGCGTTCTCAGTGGGCAGTCCCACGCCCGTATCGGTGACCGAGATCAGCAGTTGACCATCGTCACCCAACTGCGACTTGATGCTGAGTTCACCGCTCGTGTCCCGGATCGCCTCAATGCCATTGAGCATGAGATTAAGCAACACCTGCTGCAACTGCACTCGATCTGCCATCACCGTGGGGAGCCCCTCCTCGAGATCGGCGCGTATCGTAACCGAATGCCGATTCGCTTCGTTCTGCAACATAACCACCATCTCGCCGATGACCTCGTTTACCTCAATTGTTTCTCGTTCTGAAGAACCCTTCTGGTACAGCGAGCGGACACGGTCGATGATGTCGGCAGCACGCCTGGCGTCTTTGACCATTTCCAACGCAGCTTCTCGCGCCTCCGGCACATCGGGTTGATCGCGGTCGAGTAATCGCACACACGCGTCCGCGTTGGTTACCGCCGCCCCAATGGGCTGCTTGATCTCATGAGCCAACGATGCGGTCAGTTCGCCCATCGTACTGACTCGGTTCAGGTGTGCGAGATTCGCCAGTTCTTGCCGCAATCTCTCGTGCTCTTGCTCGGCCTCCTTGCTCTCGGTGACGTCCATCGAGACGCCCACGAATTGCACTAATTCCCCAGAAGAGCTCAAAATTGGGCGACCCACGGAATGAATGTATTTACCCGGCCCATGCGCGGGCAGAGTTCGAAACTCCACGTCGTAATCCGTCTTGTCGGCGATTGCTCGATCGATAGTTGCCTGAAATCTGGCGCGGTCTTCTGGATCTACGCCCTGCAGCCGTTGCTCCCAGCTAGGCATGCCGTCTTTGGGGTCGAGGCCGTGTATGCGGTACCATTCCTCTGAGATGTAGAGCGCGTTTCTACTAGGAATCTCCCACGCCCAACTGCCTATGTGAGCGAGTCGCTGCGCTTGCGCAAGGTAACTCTCGCTGCGACGCAAGGATTCTTCGCCACGCCTACGCTCTGTGACATCGACCATCGTGCCGACCACTTGAACAAGCTCTCCGCAGGGGCCCAAAACAGGGTGGCCGATGCCATGAAGTTGTTTGACTGTGCCATCGGGTGTCACGGTTCTGAACTCGACGTCGCAATGTACTTTCTCGAGGAACGTCCTATCTCCTGCCATCCTGAACGTGTCCCGGTCTTCTGGGTGTATTCTCTGTATCCATTGGTCCCACAGGGGTAAGCCCTGTTGTGGATCAAAGTCGAAAAGTCGGAACATTTCCTCGGACCAGTACAAGATCTCGCGGCTTGTGCCATCAATAGCACAACTGCCGGTGCGGGTTAGCCTCTGCGCTTCGGCCAGATAAGCTTCGCTGCGCTTGAGAGCACCCTCTGCTCGTTTGCGTTCCTCGATGTCGGTATTTGTTCCGTACCATTTGACAACTCTTCCGTTTTCGTCGAGGGATGCAGTCGCGCGGAACAGAAACCAGCGGTATACTCCGTCGAAACGCCGCATGCGCGCTTCGACTTCACCCGACTGGCCTGAAACCATAATCTTCCGCCAATAATCAACAAGGGCGCTCAAATCGTCAGGATGAACCGCAACTGTCCAGCCCCATCCTTGTGCTTGACCCGCCGTGAGGCCAGCATAAGCCAGCCAGCGGTGGTTGAAGAAGTCAGCTGAACCATCTGGGGCGGCGGACCATGCCATGGACGGAATGGTTTCAATTACTTCGCGCAGTTCTCGCTCACTGCGTTGCAGCAGCTCATTCTGGCGTTGTAATTCCCGCTGCGCGACCTCGGCCCGCCTGAGATTGAAATTGTCATCAATCGCGAATGCAACCACGCGACCAACGAGTCTCAAAAAGCTAATGTCATCATTGCTGTAGACAGTTCCAGGCGATCCGGACATGCCCAATGCGCCCAGCCGGCGATGGGGTGTGGTTAGGGGAACAAAAACGAGAGGACCGACGTCGAGTCCGTGAGCGGCAATTCCTTGTTTGAGGCGCGCCGGTACTCTTGCATCGGTGCTCCAGTCATGAATGTGGAACGGTTCCTGCGTGGTATATGCCTGCCACGATGGTCGCTGTTCAACTGGCACATCCGCATACGCAGCCATCAGGCTCTTCTCTCGCCCCACCACAGCCCATTCGACTTCCGAGGATTTCTCCTTGTAGACAATGATGTAGAACTGTAAGAAGTCGAGGAATTCACGCAACTGTTCGGACAGAATCTTCGTCAGGTCCTCGGGTTCTGTGCACACCGAAAGGGCTTCGCTGAGGCGAAGCACAGCTTCGTAGCGTCGTCCGTCACTTCGTGTCTGAATGTGAGCGTTTCCGCCCATCTCGTGTTTGGGAGATCCCAACCCCTTTGTCTTTAACGAAGTCTATCTCACAACAGATGATGATTCCATTTGGCTGATCGCACTCCGAGTGTTCGCGAAAGCAGTCGAAGTATCGCAACAACTCATGCCGCCGCGGCCAGTGTACTTGGCAAGGTAAACTTAAACGTGGCACCACGCCCAGAATTGGACGTGGCCCAAATTCGGCCACCGTGCGACTCGACGATGGAACGGGTAATCGCCAATCCCAGTCCTGTACCTTGAGACTTTGTCGTAAAGAAAGCGTCAAAGAGCCGATCTACCTTCCCAGCGGGTAGTCCCACGCCCGTATCCGCGACTGAGATCAGCAGTTGGCCGTCATCGCCCAACTGCGATTTTATGCTGAGTTCGCCGATGGTATCCTGCATTGCCTCAATACCGTTGAGCATGAGATTCACCAGCACCTGTTGCAGCTGCACTCGATCTGCCATTACGTTAGGGAGCCCTTCGAAGAGATCGGTACGGAGGGCAACAGAGTGCTCTTTCGCTTCGTTTTGCAGCATAACGACCATTTCTTCAATGACTTCATTTACGTCAACAACATCCCGTTGCGAAGTACCTTTTTGGAAGAGCGAACGGACACGGTCGATGATGTCGGCTGCACGCTTGGCGTCTTTGGCCATTTCTAAAGCAGCTGCTCGGGCTTCGTCAATATCGGGCTGGTCGCGATGAAGTAATCGCATGCACGCTTCCGCGTTGGTAACGGCCGCTCCAATGGGCTGCTTAAGTTCATGCGCCAGGGAGGCGGTCAGTTCGCCCAATGTACTCACCCGACTCATCTGCTCCAGCTCTGCTTGAGTGCGACGCAGTCTTTCACGCTCTTCGTCGGCCCGCCTGCTCTCGATCACATTCTCCAGCGAAACCGCAGCCTGCGAAGCAAGCAGTTGGAGCACCGCGATCCGGTTCGGAGTGAAGACTTGGGGCGCCAGATTATTTTCGAGGTACAGAACACCGATAAGTTTCGCCTGGTTGATCAACGGCAAACACAGAATAGAACGCGCATGGCGTTGGCGTATGTACGCGTCGGTGGAAAACGAACTGTTTGCCACAGCATCGTCGAGGATCACGTGTTCTCGGGTCCGGGTCACATAGTGGAGGATGGATTCCGGCGCCTCGCTCAGAGGTGCTTCCTTTGGGCGCACAATTACGCGATCGTCGCTGATTCTTCCTTCCGCTTCGATCCGTAGTTCGTCGCCTCGCTGGAGAATCAGCACGCCTCGTTCAGCCCCCGCATGCTCAATCGCCGTGCGCATGAGGGTATCGATCAGCCTCTCCAGAACCATCTCGGCCGACACAGCCTGCGAGACTTTGATGATTGTCCCCAGATCCAGGAGTTCGACAGGCGCTCCGATCGTGTTTGCAGATCCGGTCAGTGACTGTTCATCTCGGAGCTGCGGATACAGCTCGTCGAGCTGGTGCAGTTTAGCGGTGGCGCCCCAACGCGAATAGCCGTATCGAGCGTCTCTCAAATAGGTGTACGCGATCTTCTCGAACCCACGTGTGAGATAGAAGAGCGCGGCGATTTCGTTAGCAAGCGCCTCGTTGTGGATAAAGCCGTTGGTATGCGCTGAGCGTATCGCCTGTTCATAGAGCTGCTCGGCGTCGAGCAACCGGCTCTCTATCCGGGCTATTTCCGCCGCCACCAATGCAGCGCGGTTCTCGAAATTCTCCGGGCAATGCTCCGCCCATATTTCGAGCTGTTTGTGATGAGCTTCTACACCCTCGAAATGCTTCTGTCTCTGGTCGGCAGATGCGGAATCCAACGATACAGCATGGGAAAGTGCGCTATAGAAGTGATAGTCGGCAGCTTCCAGATTTGATGGTATCGACCAAAGCAGGCGCTGCGCTCTCCCCGAAGCATTCAGAGCAGACGCATAGTCGCCCGCAAGGAATCGCGCCTGCAGTTTTCGGATCCAGTAAAGGCACTCGGACTGCGCCAGTGAAGGATCGCTCGCCAAATGCCGCTCGAACTCAACCTCATCGAACTGATCATGGTTGAAGGATCCAAATTTACGAGTCAGGCCGCGAAGGGTGCAGATGAGGCCGAGTTGTGACCTGATATGGTCGACGGCAAGACCAAACCGGACCTTTTGAACATACTGGAGGCCATTCATGGCTTCCTGTTGCACTTCCGCCAGCGGATCTCCCGCGATCAACAAATTTGTGTTCAAGTTGATGCGGCTGTATGCGGCAAAAGTTATATCGCCGATCTTGTTAGCCGTCTCGAAGGCCCGACGCAGGAGCTCGCGGCCAGCCCGAACGTGTTTCGTCCAGGGCATCACGTGACTTGCGAAGACCATGTTGGTCCTGGCGTGGAACCGCGCCAGGCCGCGTCGTTCGACTAGATCATAACCTAGCTGGCCAAATCGAAATCCGGCCTCGTAGCTGCCGAAGTGCGGTCCGGCTATCTGGCCAAGCCACACATAGGCAACACACGATGCATCGCTGTTGCCCCGCTCCAGGCTTAGATTGACGGCCGTGCAGATGGCCAGAGAAAGAAGGGTCGCATCGGTAAACAATGCCGGTGTCAAGATCTTGGTTAGAACGTCGAGCGTCGCCAGGGCGGCAGGATCGTTCATAAGTGGGAGCTCAATGACCTGCTCTATCGGGCGGTCTCCCAGCTGTGACCAAATCCGATCATATTGCCAGCGTGCGTCCTCTGGTGTTGGGTGAGCAGTCCATTCGATGTCTACGTGGCGCAGGTATTCGAGACAGACAACGACCGCGCGGTCGCTCTGGTTGAGCGCCGTGTACAGATCGGCGCGCAGGCATGTGAGCGCGGCTCGCTCGACAGTATTTGCGACGCGCGACGAAAGTACAATTAAGCGCTCCTCTGCGGCCCGTAGCTGGCCGGTCAGGAACTCGCATTCGGCGCGATGCAATTCCAGTTGGAACATAAGCTGATGCAACTGCTCCCACCGGTTGTCGAGCAACAACGACGCGCCGGCTGTGAAAAATGTAAGAGCCGAGGTGTAGGCGGTGGAGGCCTGGGCTCGTTTACCCGCGATCAGATTGAGCTCTGCCACTTGCTCACATTCTCGTGGTGAGGCGATCAGGGGGACGCACCGGTTGAACTGGTTCACGATCTCAAAGATTCTGTCCTCCCTCTTCTCGCGAGGGGTACGCGCGAAGAGCAGTCTTCCGATTCGGAGATGAGCTTCGTTGCGCAATTCTTGCGGGATCAGCGAGTAGGCTGCTTCCTGGACACGATCGTGGAGAAATCGATAAGAGTCTTCTGAGCGAAAGATGAGGCCCGCTCGAACCCCCTCCCAAAGCTGGGCGTGCATTTCCTCGTTTGAGTCCTGGTAGAGCATCCGGAGCAAGCCGAATTCCGCGCTGTTGCCCAGACAGGCGAGCTGCTTTAATGCGTTCTGGGTCTCGACCGGCAGGCGGCTCAATTTCCCCACCATGAGGTCCGCCACATTGTCGGTATAACCCTTGGCGTGAATACGACCCAGGTCCCAAGACCATCGCCCTTCACCATGATCGAAGGTGAGCAATGCCTGATCCGCAAGCGCAGAAAAGAACTGAATGGCAAAAAATGGATTGCCATTGGTCTTCTCGTGGATCACTTGTGCCAACGAAGTGGCGCGCTCCAGTTCGCAATGCAGAGAGTCCGCAACCAATTGTCGGATGTCTTCACGGCCTAGAGGCGCAAGCACAATGTTGTGCACTATCGTCCCAGCCTGGCGGATGGCTTCGAGCTTGCGCATTAGGGAATGGCTGGGGTTGACTTCGTTGTCCCGGTAGGCGCCAATCAACAGCAGATGCCGCACATCCGGCCGGGTCAGCAGATCCTCCAGCAAATCGAGCGTTGCCGCATCGAGCCATTGCAAATCGTCAAGAAACAGAGCGAGCGGATGCTCAGGACGCGCGAATACCCCGATGAATCGACGGAATACCCGCTGGAAGCGGCCTTGCGCGTCTGGTGGCGGAAGTTCAGGTGCCGGCGGCTGTTCTCCGATGATTAGCTTCAACTCGGGAACGAGATCCACAATGAGTTGTCCGTTCGGACCTAATGCTTCGTGAAGCGCATCGCGCCATTTGTGCAACTCCGCTTCGCTCTTTGTCAAAAGTTGACGGAGAAGACTCTGAAAGGCTTGAGCCAAAGTGGCATATGGGATGTCACGTTTGTACTGATCGAACTTGCCCGATGTAAAAAGCCCGCGGGGCGGAACAAGGGATTTATAGAGCTCGTTGACGACGGAGGACTTACCGATACCGGAATACCCAGAGACCAGCACCAACTCGGGCCTGTCGCCGGCTACGATACGGTCGAAGGCGGCGAGCAGTGTCTTGATCTCCGATTCTCTCCCGTACAATTTCTCGGGGATCAGCAAGCGGTCGGGTATGTCGTGCTCGCCGAGCAGGAATTCGTCGATGCGGTGCTGCGTTTCCCACTCCGCAAGACAGCGCTGAAGATCACGCTCCAGGCCGAGCGCGGTCTGGTATCGCTCCTCGGCAGTTTTGGCCAGTAACTTCATGACGATGGCTGAGACGGGGCCAGGGATATTTGGCATCCGTTCGGCGGGAGGAATTGCCGGCCTGGCAATATGGCAATGCACCCATTCCGTCGGATCGGAAGCAGTGAACGGAAGACGGCCGGTCAATATTTCGTAGAGCGTGACGCCCAGGGCATAGAGGTCACTCCTGGAATCGATTGAGCGATTCATTCGTCCGGTCTGCTCGGGCGCCATGTAGGGGAGGGTTCCGGCTATGAACTCGGGAGGTTCCAGCGGCTGCCGTTCGCGGGCCAAGCGTGAGGCGATTCCGAAACCCGTAAGCCATACTCGACCGCTTTCAAGTGCAACAAAGACATTCGAAGGCTTCAGGTCTTTATGGATGAGACGGCGCCTGTGCAGCTGGCCAACTGCATCCGAAATCTGAATCGCAAGGCGCAGGAACAGCTTTATTTCCATCGGTCCCTCAACCAACCGATGGAGAGGCATGCCGCCCGGATCCTCGAGCACAAGTACTCTCTTGTCGTTGTAGCTTGAGATCGCGAGCGGTTGAAGCGCCCATAAGTTATCGAGTTCGCTGCTCAATGAATATTCATGATTGATCTTCTCGAGGGTTTCGGGGCTGGGCCGAGTCGAAGAAGGCGTTAGCAGCAGAATGGAGGGTGGTTCTAGTTGCTTCGAGTGAGCCCGGTACAGAATGAACTCCGCGTCTTCACGGACGAGGTCGAGCGAGTACCGAGAAAGCTCCACCATGATGGTCTCCGCGTCCTCGGGCACTCTGCTGGAACTGGAAGTGAAGCGCGGCAGCCTGGACAATTGCCGGTAGTGCCCCACGGTTGGAGGAGATTCTAGAACGTCATTCGGATAGGAATCAACAATTGAGGATCGTCGGGGGCGCCTGCAATTGCCTGAAGCGGACGGTCACACCGGTCTTAGCCTCCACTCACCATCTCCGCATATGCGAAGCCGATACCAGCGACAATCGCTGCTCGCTGGCGTTTGCGCATGCGCCCAGCCGCGCGGTGCACCAGGCAATGCCGATCAGAAGGGTGTCGTCGTGGCACTCCATTTGCTTTCAAAATGGTGAGAAAGCCGCAGACGCCAATTGCGAACCTGGACAAACACTGACTTAACGGCGAGCCGAGTTAGCAGCAGGCGAGGCGGCAGACGATGGAGAGCGTCATGGCGAAAGTGATTGAATTTTACGTTTCGGATTCTTTGCCGAAAAAATCAAACTGCATAGCCCGCAAGGAACGTGGGAAACTGATCGAGTTCCGACCATCGAACAGAAATCAGGCTAACTCAAATTCTGCTCAAAGGTCAGGAATGTGTATGGTGTATATGGCACCATTCGCTGCAAACTGTGCGAGCGGTCGAACGGGCGACACCAGGTGAGCAATACAGGAAAGAGGTGGGCGATCCCGACGAGGAACTTCGGTATCCTCGGCAGGCCCATTCGTCCAGCCAGCGCTCAGCTTCGAGTTTTGCGAACGCGACGGTACTGGTCGGCTGACCTTGGTTGCGCGGCGTCGCGCTTTGTGCTTTCCCAAATCGCTCGCCACTGTTTTCCACATCGCCCCAAACATCTGAACTGGTCGGAGTGAAGTTCAATGGCCCCACCGCATTCGGGACACAGGCAGTTCACGATGGCAGATCGTACATTCTCATTTGACTGAATTGAGATCGCAGGCCACATACGCCTCCTTAAATCAACAGTGATCCCAGTCTTGCAAGATCCGTCACTTGGCGAAGCCATCTGCGCGCGACTGTCCTTTGTTAGCAATTGCCCTTACGACTGATGCACTCGATCATGTTTTCGCCGGATTCTGTTTCTCATCGCTTCTCTAAGTCTCACGCGAGCCCTGGCGAGCCGTGCCTTGACCGTTCCGGTGGGAACTCCGAGCAAATCTGCGGTTTCGCGAATGCTCAAGCCATCGATGTCGCGCAATTGGAAGGTTGTGCGCAAAGTCGGCGATAGCCGTGAGGTTGCACGAGCCAGTGTCTCCGCAATTTCTCGCTCGCGAAATGCCTCTTCCGGACCTGGCCGCTTATCCGACACGCTGTCTTCCAACGGGAGATCCGGGTGGCCGTCAGTTTCATCCAACGCCAAATGCACCCACGTTACACGCCTCCGTAGTTTCATGCGTGCAGAATTGATTACGATCGTCGTGAGCCAGGTGGACATCTTCGCTTGCCCCCTGAACTGGTGAACGTGTGTCAAGGCCGAGAGCAAAGCATCCTGCACGGCATCCTCAGCGTCGGCAACGTTGCTCAGATGACCCAGCGCGATGCGGCGAAAGCGTGCCGAGTGGTGGGTAATAACATGGGTCAATTCCTGAACCTTACTCTGATAACACTCGCCTGCAGTTGGTTCTGGACTCAGCTGTAGAGCTGTCGCTGCCATAAATGCAACTCCGGTGATCTTCTAGTGTCAATGCATGCCGGGTTCCAATTCGTGTTCGGCGGCTTTCTGCCGCATCGATCCGCAGGGTCCACCTTCAATTCAGCATCTTCGACGTTTGCAAAGGCCTGGAATTGCTACGCAGTCGCCAAGGCCGAGCCCGGTTTCTTCAACAGTCCGATGACTGGCTGTGTTGCTATCCCGACACGCGACTTAGGGACGACATGCCGCGAGGCTGAATCCAATCAACGGTTGATGAAACGAGTGGTAGTGCTGAAAACGTCCGCATCAGCATTTCTAGTGCACAAGTGAACCTGCAGTGGGTGCTTATGGATTCCAGGACGCTTGCGATTCAATGGAATGTGACGTGCAGATGCCACTGAGTCAACGTACGAATCGAATGAACCAGCGCCTGAACTAGGAGGATAGACGACAGTGAACCTGCTCTTTAGGATTCTGATTAGGCTCGGCATCCTCAAAAACGATCTTGACTACCACGTGATCCGTGCATCGATGGTGATCATTCTCCTATTTTTTGGATATTCGAAATGGTTTAGCTATGAGGCTCAGGGCCTGGTTCCTCTGATCAGCCACGGACCACTTATTTTCTGGCTCTACCCGGTTTTCGGCATCCGAGGTGCCGGTCGTTTTTTGGGAACTTCTGAATGGCTGTTTTGCGTGCTCTTATTTGCGGGGTTTTGGAACAAAAAGCTGGGCGTCCTCGGAGCCCTCGGGGCTTGTTTTGCGCTTATTTCGACTATCACGATCCTCCCGTTTCTACCAGACGCCTGGGCAAAATCTGTTGGCGGATTTCCCGCTATGACTGACCTGGGCGCTTTCCTTATGAAGGATATCGGCCTTCTGGCGCTGTCTCTATATTTGCTGCGGCAGGACCTAATCAGGGCGTTACGTTCCACCACAAGTTCAGTCCCATCGTCTGCCCCTTACGTTCAGCAGCAATCTGAGGTTCCGCATGGTTATTAGCCAAGCTGTCAATTTGAGCGCGCTAAGACGTTATCGTACCCGGCGCACGTGCAGAGTGCTTCCCAGAAGTCTTTGTTGGCAATGTTGCCGATCCCGACCGTCTTGAGCCAAAGGCATGATGCTCGGTACAGATTCTCGAAAACTTGGTAAGTATTCGTGTGCCGGTGGTGGTGGTGCTCCGACATATCGTCCAAGGAATCCACTAGGCGGGCGACTGCCTCCCGTTCAGGATCTTGGTAGAAACAGACCAATGCGGTGACAAATCTCTCGAAGGACAAGGCGTCCGCCGGTGACCCGATTCCTGCCAAGTGCGCTGTCATTGAGGTGCACGTAGGGGAATTGAGGCAATTGTTTGATGCCATCGATCCTTCGCCATTCCGCGATCGAGACCTCGATCCGAAAGCGGAGGAATTCATCGTAGGCTGGGCCAAGGACCTGCCCCGTGACGCGTCGCTTGCGTTGGTCGTGGACCTCGATCGCGAGGCGGGTTTACCCGACGAGGCTGCTGTTTTGCGAGATGCGATTCATGAGTTCTTCCGGCATCGCGCTCAAACATATAGGCAACGGCTCCGAGAACTGTTCCGGCTGGGCCGGACGAGCCTGATGATCGGTCTCGTCGCTTTGGCGGGCGCGATTGCGTTGGGCGATTTTCTTGCTACTTTGATGAAGGGCAACCGTGTTGGAGAGATTTTGCGTGAAAGCCTTACGATCGGCGGCTGGGTGTCCATGTGGCGCCCACTTGAAGTATTCTTGTACGACTGGTGGCCGATTCGCAATGAAGCTAGGCTCTCCGATCGACTGGCCGCCATGCCGGTACGAATCAGGTACGCCAGTGCCACCGGTCCTGATGCCTGGAGAGCGGACTGGCCGGCTGTGTCACCGAGAGGCGAACGGAAGACAGAGGCCCAACAAAGGCTTTGACGGCGCCGGCAACCGCGCTCACGGCTCAATCTGAGCAACGCCCCCTCCACAATCGATCACACGAAACCGAAAAAACTGATATTGGAATCCCAGTTCAGCCAGGTCTGCAGACTTTGGGGCTGTCGGAGGAATGACAGGAGCGTCGGGAGGAGCAGTTGTTCGGCTTGGGTTTAAGCGTACAACATTTGGTCTCCGAGATGAAGAAGCTCAGGATTTACCGACCGCGGCATCAGCAATCCATGAGTGAATTCAACGAGAGATCCGGTGCGCACCGAAACATTGTTTGTGCTTCTGATGAAGCGGCCGTGTAGAAGTTGGTGGTACAGAGGGCCAACTTGGCCGTTCGGTTTTCATCCACACCAGTAAATAGCCGACAGCGGCGACGAAAGTTGATTACGCGGCGTCATATCGCTAATTCCGAACGCTCATTGAACTCATCCAGGACTCGTTGCCGCCGCGGTTGGTAAATCCCGAGCTTCTTCATCTTGGAGACTAGGGTTGTACGTTTAAGTCCCAGACGCGCCGCTGCACCAAGCGGTCCTCCAATCACCCAATCTGTCGCCTCGAGCGCCTGCAAAATCAAGGCTCGTTGCGATTCCAGGAATGTGCCGTTTGAAAGGGTCGTGGCCTCCGCATCCTCCTTTTTTGATCCAGGCAGCGGGTTCGGAAGCACTCCGTTATCCGAGCGAATGACAGCCCGCTCAATGAGGTTTTGCAATTCTCGAACATTCCCTGGCCAGGAGTACGCTATCAAGGCATTCATCGTTGCCTGAGGTATCTGTTCAATGTGTTTACCCATGCGTTGGGCAAATACCTCGACAAAATGCGAGACCAAAGGTTGTATGTCCTCTCGGCGTTCTCGCACGGGTGGAACCAGGACAGGGAAAACATTCAGCCGATAATAAAGATCACTGCGGAACTCATTCCGACTCACCATCTCTGTGAGATCACGATGTGTGGCTGCAATCAGGCGGACGTCGATCTGATGTGTCCGCCCGCTTCCAAGCCGCTCGAACTCCTTTTCTTGCAGAACCCGGAGCAGCTTTGGCTGTAACGCCAGAGGAATATCTCCGATTTCATCAAGAAACAGTGTTCCCGTATCCGCCATTTCGAAGCGGCCAATTTTTTGCGCGACGGCCCCGGTGAAGGCACCCTTCTCGTGGCCGAATAACTCACTCTCCAACAGATCAAAGGGAATAGCAGCGCAGTTAAGCTTGATGAAGGGGCGTCCGCATCGCGGGCTCAGATTGTGAGTGGCATGGGCGATCAATTCTTTCCCCGTTCCGGTTTCTCCTAGCACCAGCACAGTGGAATCGGTCGGTGCTACACGTTTCACTTCTGCCAGCACCGATTTCAGAGCGGGGCTGTGGCCGATGATCTGTTCAAACTCGCGTTCAAGGCGATTCTGTTCATTTTGAGGAACTCTGTTGTATTCCATAAGTCACTCCACCTTCCATAACTCATCTCACCGGGATCTCCTGTAAACCAGGAATGAAAGCGAAATCACGGGATGTGCACATCTGTAGACTCCTTGGTCACTTGGTCTTCGCAGTACCGTCGTCCTGCAGCAAGGCTGCACGAATGATCTGGAGCAGGAGTTCGTCACTGAACGGTTTACCTAAGAATGCGACCGCACCAGCTTGCAATGCTTGCTGACGCGATTCTTTGTTGTCGTGAGCGGTGATGAAAATGATAGGAATCTTGTAGCCTAAGGCGGCAAGACGGCTTTGCAGTTGTAGCCCATTCATGCCCGGCATCTGAATGTCGATGATGAGACAGGATGTCTCGTGCAGTTGGCCAGACTTCAGGAAACTTTCGGCAGATTCGAAGGCCTTTGCGCGAAAGCCAAAAGACTCGATAAGCAACGTTGTGGTCCTGCGGATGGACTCGTCGTCATCAACCAGCGATATGAGATTCTTTCTTACCTCCAATTGTCCCCGTAAAGCTGAATCAATGGTTTCAAGTAAAATCTGGTCAGTGAACGGCTTGCCGAGGAATGCGAC